>JAESFT010000321.1_pt1 | contig 36120 bp, 25 predicted proteins | sample 9269451 | NCBI WGS metagenome assembly JAESFT01 (sample SAMN14502557, study PRJNA617106) | algae metagenome | isolation source: Scytonema hyalinum WJT4-NPBG1 and co-occurring heterotrophs from well... | place: USA: Mojave Desert, Joshua Tree National Park, California | collected 2006-05-25
CTGGGCGTCATCATCGGCGGGCGGCTTGGCGAGGTATTGTTTTATAACCCGGCATACTATCTTTCCCATCCGGCGGAGATTTTTGCGGTCTGGAAAGGCGGCATGTCGTTCCACGGCGGCTTCCTGGGCGTGATGATCGCCATGGCTTTTTGGGGACGCAAGCAAGGACGGCCTCTGATGGAGGTGATGGACTTCATCGCCCCACTGGTGCCGCTGGGGTATGCGGCCGGGCGGATAGGCAATTTCATCAATGCGGAGCTGCCGGGACGGCTTGCCGACCCGACGTTGCCCTGGGCAATGATCTGGCCCAACATCGACAACCTGCCGCGCCATCCATCGCCGATCTACCAGGCGCTGGTTGATGGCGTGCTGCTGTTCATCGTGCTGTGGCTGTTTGCGCGCAAGGCGCGGCCGATGATGGCGGTAAGCGGCGTATTCGCTTTAGGGTATGGATGTGCACGTTTCTTCACGGAGTATTTCCGCACACCCGATTATGAGGTAACCATCGCGGGCTGGACGATCTCGGCAGGGCAGATGTTGTCGGTGCCCATGATGATTCTCGGCATCGTGTTATTGTTGATCGCCTATCGAACAAGACGCCCCTAGAGCGTCAATACCAATAATCTTCGGAGACAAGCCAATGAATACCAGACGCATTTTCCTTGCGGCGGCACTCCTGCTGCCGCTTTCCGCCTTCGCCCAGTCCTGGCCTGCCAGACCCGTCACCTTCATCGTGCCGTTTCCCGCCGGTGGCGGCACCGATGCATTCGCCAGGCCGCTGGCCGCCCAATTGACCAAACAGCTCGGCAGGCAAGTGATCATCGACAATCGCGGCGGCGCCGGCGGCACGCTGGGAGCGGGTATCGCCGCCAAGGCCGCGCCGGACGGCTATACCTTCTTCATCGGCGGCGCTCACCACGCCATCGCGCCATCGATCTACCCGAAGCTGGACTATGACATCCAGAAGGACTTCACGCCGATCGCGCTGGTCGCCACGCCTCCGCAGGTCATCGTCGTGAATCCGCAGAAGGTGCCCGCAACCGACCTGAAGTCCTTCCTCGATTTCGTGAAGAAAAATCCCGGAAAGCTCAACTACGGCTCAGCCGGCAACGGCACATCGCATCATCTCGCCGGCGAGCTGTTCAAAATGCAGACCAAGACGTTCATTACGCATATTCCCTACCGCGGCGCGGGCCCCGCGCTGCAGGACCTGGTGGCCGGGCAGGTGGACATGATGTTTGATGGCCTCGGCTCATCGGCGCCGCACTTGAAAGGCGGAAGGATCAAGGCGCTGGCAGTGGCATCGGCAACGCGCGCGCCGGGATTCCCGGATGTCCCGACTGCGGCTGAAGCCGGCGTACCGGGATATGAGGTCTCCACCTGGTATGGCATGTGGGCACCCAGGGGTACGCCACCGGACGTGGTGGAACGGATGGCCGCCGAAGTGCAAAAAGCGCTCGCATCACCAGAGCTGAAAACCGCATGGAACAACAGCGGCTCCGACATACCGCAACTGACGCAGGCCAAGTTCGGCGCCATGGTTGATGCGGAGATCAAACGATGGGCAGCCGTGGTCAAGGCGGCTGGTGTGAAGCTGGAATGACGAAGCAGGAAATCAGATCCATGTCGGAAATCCGTATTGAAAAAGAAGGCGTCATCGCAAGGGTGACGCTGTCCAATCCGGGCAAGCTCAATGCCATCGATATATCGATGTGGCATTCCCTGGCGCAGCGTTTTGCCGAACTGTCCGCCGATCAGGACTTGCGCTGCGTGATTGTTCAGGGAGACGGCGGCAACTTCGCCGCCGGGGCGGATATCGATGAGTTCGCCTCGGTACGCAGCAATCACGAGCAGGGCATGGCCTATCACACCATCAGCATCGCCGGCGCCCTGGACGCGATTGCCGCCTGCCCCCACCCAACGATTGCCGCCATCAATGGCGTGTGTGTCGGCGGCGGACTGGAGATTGCCTGCGCATGCGACCTTCGCATCGCCGCGCTGTCATCCCGCTTCGGCATTCCCATCAACAAGCTTGGGTTTCCTTTGGCGCCGGGAGAGTTGCAAGGCTTGCTGCAACTGGTCGGCAAGGCGGTCGCATTGGAAATTCTGCTGGAGGGACGTGTCTTCGATGCTGTGGAAGCGAAGGATAAGGGACTGATTCACCGCATCGTCGACGATGTGCATGCCGAAGCCCGCTCCACCGCGAATCGGATTGCGAAAGGTGCGCCACTTGCTGCCCGCATGAACAAGCTGCTCGTGCGGCGGTTATCCCTCCACCCTGCCCCGCTGACCCCCGATGAGCTGCGGGCTGCATTCGCATTTTTCGATTCTGCGGATTACCGCGAAGGTGTACGGGCATTTATCGAGAAACGCACACCTGATTTTACCGGCCGCTAACCTTTATCAATAATGAACGCCAATCTTTACACCCTGTTCCAATCCTGTTTTCCGGAAGATAAAACCGCCTGCTGCATCGAAACCCATGATGGCCTGTACTACTCATGGAACGATCTGGACAGGGCGAGCGCGAAAATCGCGAATCTGCTGTCCGGATTGAATCTGCCAAAGGATTCGCGTATCGCCGTACAGGTCGAGAAATCGCCCGAAGCACTGATTCTTTACCTGGCGACGCTGCGGTCGGGCCATGTCTTTCTTCCGTTGAATACCGCCTATCGTGCCGCCGAGATCGAATATTTCATCGACAACGCAGAACCGGCGGTGGTGGTTTGCTCGCCCGGAAATTTCGGATGGGTGTCACAGATCGCATTCAAGCTGGGCACAAAGCATGTATTCACCCTGAGTGACGACAGGCAGGGCTCGCTCCTCACAAGGGCCGCGCTGCAGTCGAACAGCTTCGACACCGTGGAACGCAAGCCCGATGACCTTGCCGCCATTCTTTATACCTCGGGTACGACTGGCCGCAGCAAGGGTGCGATGCTCACCCACGGCAACCTCGCTTCGAACGCCAAGGTATTGAAGGATTACTGGCAGTGGCAGCCGGGCGACGTGCTCTTGCACGCGCTGCCTTTGTTCCATGTCCACGGACTGTTCGTTGCGTCGCATGGAGCCCTGCTCAACGGCAGCAAAATGATCTTTCTGCCCAAGTTCGACAGCACGGAAGTGATCCGCCATCTCCCCCGCGCAACGGTTTTCATGGGCGTACCGACTTACTATGTGCGCCTGCTCGCGGATCCGGCTTTCGATCGGGCAGCATGCGAACGCATGCGGCTTTTCATTTCCGGGTCGGCACCGCTTCTGCTGGACACATTCGAGAGCTTCACCGAACGCACGGGCCACACCATCCTCGAACGCTACGGGATGAGCGAAACCACCATGCTGGTGTCCAATCCTTATGACGGCGAGCGAATCGGCGGCACGGTCGGCCTGCCCTTGCCGGGCGTGTCTGTACGGATCATCAACAGCGACGGCGAGGAATGCGGAACGGATGAAATCGGCGACATCCAGGTTAAGGGACCGAATGTATTTTCCGGCTACTGGCGCATGCCGGAAAAAACCGCCGAAGAATTTACGTCCGACGGATACTTCAAGACCGGCGATGTTGGAAAATTCGACGCGAAGGGCTACCTATCCATCGTCGGACGCAGCAAGGACCTGATCATCTCCGGCGGCTATAACGTCTATCCGAAGGAAATCGAATCGGTCATCGATGAGATCGACGGGGTGGTTGAATCCGCAGTGGTCGGCGTGCCGCATCCGGATTTCGGTGAAGCGGTCACGGCGGTTGTGGTCACGGCTCCCGGCGTGACGCTCGAAGAGCACGATATCATCAGCCAGCTAAAAGGAAAGATTGCCAATTTCAAGGTGCCGAAGCGCATCTACTTCGTCGCGGAACTACCGAGAAATACCATGGGCAAGGTACAAAAGAACATCCTGCGCGAACAGTTCTCGACTGCCCGGCAAACTACCTGAACGCCTTGTAAAGCATGTAAGCCGCCAGTGCATACAGCATCAGGGCAAACACCTTTTTCAGCGATTTGACCGGAAGCGCATGCGCGGTGCGTGCGCCGAGCGGCGCGGTGCTGACGCTCGCAATGGCGATCACCAGCAATGCGGGCAAGTAGATATAACCGAGCGAGCCGGCCGGCAGGTTTGGCACATTCAGGCCGAAGAAAATATTCGACAGCGTTCCGGCGAACGCGATCGGAAAGCCGAGCGCGGCGCTGGTCGCAACGGCATTATGGATCTTCACGTTGCACCATGTCATGAAGGGCACCGATACGAATCCGCCGCCCGCGCCGACCAGGCCGGACAATACGCCGATCGTGCCGCCCGCGGCTGTCATGCCGACCGGTCCGGGCAAGTCACGCGACGCTGCCGGCTTCCGGTCGAGCAGCATCTGCGTCGCGGAGAAAGTGACAAACAGCCCGAAGAAGGTGGCGAGCGCCGCGGAGTTCATCTGCGCGCCTATCCAGGGACCGACCCATGAGCCGATCAGGATCCCGGGCGTGAACAGTTTCACGATACGCCAGATGACCGCGCCACGCGCATGATGGGCGCGCACCGACGAAATCGAAGTGAACATGATTGTCGCAAGCGATGTGGCAATCGCCATGTGGACGATGTGCTCGGACGGGAATGCCTTGGCGGTCAATATCATGGTCATGAACGGCACCAGCAACATGCCGCCGCCGATGCCAAGCAACCCCGCAGCAAAGCCAACCGCCGCACCCAGCACCAGCAGGATGCCAATCAATGTCAGATCCATTCAAATGTCTTTCTTATCAGGTTGGCACATCCAGTTCGCGCATGATGCATCGCCACTCAGCCGGGGTGACCGGAGTGATCGACAAGCGATTTCCGCGCCTCAGGACCTGCATATCAGCCAGGTCGGGGTGCTCGCGCAATTCGGGCAAGGTCATCAGCCGCGTTTTCTTTGTCGCCCATATATCGATCAGCATCCATCGCGGATGTTCAAGTGTGGCCGCCGGATCGAAATACGGACTGCGGGAATCGAATTGCGTCGGGTCCGGATACGGCGTGCTTGCGACTTCCGCCACGCCGGCGATTCCCGGTCGCGCGCAGCTCGAGTGATAGAACAATACGCCATCGCCGATGCGCATCCGGTCACGCATGAAATTACGGGCTTGATAATTTCGCACACCGACCCATGGCACGATAGCGTCCGGCGCCGCCAGCACATCATCAATACTGGTCTCGTCCGGTTCCGATTTCATCAGCCAATACTGCATGGTCATGATCCGTGAATGAAGCACACAAAAAAAGCGCGCACAAAAAAGCGGCTGCATAAAATGCAGCCGCTTGGAATTTAGCCCCGCCTGTGCCGTCTTTGCCGGCATCCCGAACCAAAGGGTTCAAGGTGGTCACAGTTAGTTCAATTTCGGGTTCATCGGACTAGCGACGCGCACTCCTATCGAACGAATTTCCGCAACCGATGCACATAAATGGTTCAAGGAATATATGACAATCGCGAACACGGCAGGAGGTTTTAGTTTAACCGAATCGGACTTTCTGTCAAAGGGTTTGGCGAAAATTTAAAAGAGATTTTCCTGCGGCGCCAGGGCGGCATCGAGCACGGCGTGCATGGAAGAAATCTTTTGCCTGACTTCCGACAAGGACATGTCCGCCAGGGGACCGTCAGGTAATTTCGATGACAGAAATTCGGCGGCGATTCCAAGTGCAGCCATTACAGCGATGCGGTCGTTGCCCTTGATCTTGCCTGCATCGCGAATGGCGCACATCTTGCCGTCGAGGTAGGCAACCGCCTCGCGTAATGCCGCTTCTTCACCTTCCTTGCACGCGAGCTTGTATGGCTGCCCCATGATGGTGACATCGATCTGGATCATGTGGTCTCCTCATCATGGTTCGGTACCGGAATTTTTTCCAGTAATGCGGATACGCGTTGGTGCGCTTCCTGTATGCGCCGGGCAAGGTCGGCGTTTTCCTCGGTCAGCGCAGCCATTCCCAGCCGCAGGTCGGTGTTCTCGCGCCGCAGGTTCTGCACGAGTTCCGCCAGGCGGCTGATTTTTTCGGAAAGAAGATGAAATTCGGAAACCATGCTGCAACTATAGTGGTGCAAGCGATTTTCCGTCAATAGATTCAATCACTTGGAAATCTTTTTTCATGGCACGTCTTATCCGCGACACCCAGGACTTGACCTGCGGACGCGAAACAAATACATAAGCTGCCCGCAGCCGAAATCCGCACGATCTCGCCGTGGCGTGTACCTGCTGATCATCTGAACCCGAGCCGAGGACCACAAAATCAGAATTCCTCCCAATCGTCGCCGGAGGCGGCAGGTAACGGCACAGGGCGCTTCAGAAGAGGCTGAGGCGCTGTCGAGGCCGATGATGCGGGCACAGGTCCGCTGCGCTGTGCAGATCGTGCCGACTTGTTCGCCAAAGACGTGTTTCGTGGCCGTTTGGCTGGTACGGCGGACTGCATGCCGTTGAGCTGGAAGACGCTGACCACCTGCGCCAGAGACTTCGACTGGTCTTGCATCGCCTCGGCTGCAGCCGCCGCCTCTTCGACAAGGGAGGCGTTTTGCTGGGTTACCTGGTCCATCTGGCTGATGGCTTGATTGACCTGTTCGATGCCGGCTTTTTGTTCGTCGCTGGCGGCGCTGATCTCGCTGATGATATCGGTCACGCGGCGTACGCTGTCAACGATCTCTTGCATCGTGCTGCCGGCCTGGTCGACCAGCTTTGCGCCGAGATCGACTTTTTCCACCGAATCACCGATGAGCGCCTTGATCTCCTTTGCGGCTGCAGCCGAGCGCTGTGCCAGATTGCGCACTTCGGCCGCAACCACGGCGAAACCACGTCCCTGCTCGCCCGCACGCGCGGCTTCCACTGCCGCGTTCAGCGCCAGGATATTGGTCTGGAATGCGATGCCATCAATGACTCCGATAATCTCAACGATCTTCTTCGCCGACTCGTTGATGGACCCCATCGTATCGACCACCTGCGATACCACCGCCCCGCCCTTGCTGGCCACTTCGGACGCGGACTGGGCAAGGCTGTTGGCCTGCCGCGCGTTGTCGGCGTTTTGCTGCACGGTGGACGTCAATTCCTCCATCGAGGATGCAGTTTCCTCCAGCGAGCTTGCCTGCTGTTCGGTACGCGAGGACAAGTCCATATTGCCCGAGGCGATCTGGGACGACGCGGTGGCAATGCTGTCGGTGCCGTGGCGCACTTCACTCACGATGCGCACCAGGCTTTCATTCATGTCTTTCAATGCCTGCATCAACTGGCCCGTTTCGTCATTCGATATGGCCTTGACGGTTGCGGTCAAATCGCCTTGCGCCACTCGCTTGGCCAGCGACACCGCAATACCGAGGGGCCGCGTGATGTTACGCGACAACCAAAGTGCGATCAGGCCTGCCAGGGCGGCAGCAAGGATGCCGCCGCCGATCAGCGTGGAACTGGTGAGCGACTGTAATGCAGCGGAATCCTTGCTGCGCTGCTCCAGTAATGCGGATTCGGCATCGACGATCTCTGCAAGAAGAATACGGATGGTATCCATACCCTGTTTGCCTTTTCCGGCCTGCTCCAGGGCGATCACCTCCACCATTCGCTCCTTGTTGTCGCCGACATCGCGCCGCAATGCGATCGCCGGATCGATTACGGTGGTTAGCCACTGCCGTTCTTCCGCAGCCAGCCTGTTCAGCCGCTCCTGTTGCTTCGGATTGTCGGATGTGAGCGATTTGGCCCTATCGAGATGCCTCTGGAACGACTCCTTGCCGGCATTGTAGGGTTCGAGCGAAGCGGTATTGCCGGTAAGTGCGTAGCCGCGCTGGCCGGTCTCTATATTGATGAGGCTTTCAAGAACGCTGTTGACTTCTCCCATGACCTCATACGTATGAAGGTTGATGTCATTTGCTGCGCTGAGCTTGGAGAAATTGATATAGGCCATTGATACAAGGCCGACGAGCAAAGCGACAATGATGCCAAAACCAAGGTACAGCCTTGTACTGATTTTCATATCATATATTTTCATGAGTTTCCCTTTTTATACGGCGTCGTGCATGACGGTGCCTGTCACGCCGACAGTTTCTCGACCTGTTTCATATCCGGGCTTGTCATTAGTTCGTTGATATCGATAAGGGCGAGCATGCGCTCGTCGACGGTGCCGAGGCCCATCAGATGGCTGGAACTGATGGCCGCCCCAGTTTCAGCGCCGACCGGTTCATCGAGGCCAAATTTAATGCGCATGGCAACGATGGGCACGTTGACGCCGCGGAGTTGGCGGCGCCCTTGATGAATTCAGGGCTGTTAGCGATACGTGTCGTCGCGCCGTACCCACGCAGTTCCCGGAGGCATTGAATATCAACCGCTTACTCTTCTTTGCCGAGTCTGCAAGCCAGCACCTCCATTGAAGCTGGATTGGTCACGGTTTTCCGCACGACACCCGCCCCCGACATTGTTGATTTGACACTGCCAGTCAAAGCGCTGAATGCCTACCTAAACAGCGCGCCCTTACATGACATACGATAAACAAAAGCTTCGTGTTTGTTTACGACAAAATATTGCAGGACTTGAGCAAAATGCAGGAAAATAATTACCGCTTGATCAAGTTTCTCTTTCGTCGCATGGGTTCTGGCAAATCATTACTGGCGGAACTTTTCGAGCGAGCGTTGCATCCTATCGAAACAACATTTGATACTGCGCCATAAGCGCACGTACGCCGGCATGTATCTTCAGCAAGCCACCTTCGCTGTCGGCTGTCGTATTCATTTCCTGTCGATCCCATTTTATAAAGATGGCGGAATCCGATGATTCCGCAGAACACCTACAACGATACACATGCTTCACCCCTCCAGTCTTCGAACGCAATACAGACTCTTTGCCCAAATTGCTGGAATCATCGTAGCGTTGGCAGGAACGGCGGTATTGACAGGCTGGCTGACGTCCACCTGGATATTGGCGTCGTTTTGGCCAGACCAGGCAACAGTCAAGTTCAATGCCGGTATCTGCCTGGTCCTTTCCGGCGTGGCCATGTACCTGCTGGCGGCGCGTCCATCGGGACGGTTTGCCGTGCCGGCGATTCAGACTGCGGCGATACTGACCGCATTGATCGGCATGCTGACACTGGCTGAGTATGCGACGGGCAGCGACTTCGGCATCGACCAATTGTTTGTCACGGAGAAGCAATCACCATCGACGAATTACCCAGGGCGCATGTCGGCAGTCGCTGCCCTGGTCTTCAGCCTTGTCGGCACGGCGCTGTTCGTGGCAGCACGGAATTCCCGGTCCGCCTGGACGAACGCCCTTGTGCTGTTCGCCATGTGTAACGCATTGATCCCTGCCATCGGGTACCTGTACGGGCGAAGCGCATTGTATGAGACTCCTTATTTCGGTACCGTCGCATTGCCGATGACCCTGCTCTGCATTCTCCTGTGCGCCGGGTTGCTGGCAGCGCAGCCGGACCGCGGCCTGATGGCCCTCATTACGAACCGCAGCGCCGGCGGCATCACTGCGCGCATGCTGTTGCCGTCCGCCATATTGATCCCGATCGTCATCGACCGTATCCAGTTCTGGGGCCAGGAAGCGGGGTTATTCGACGCGACGTTCGGGCTGGTGCTGTACACCCTCTCCACCATGACTCTCTTTACCGCATTGATACTGTGGAACGCAAGGTTGCTTCTGCAACTCGATATGCAGCGCGATCGGGCGGAGCATGGAGTGCAGCAGGCGCTGGACAAATTAAAGAGCAATATTGCGGCGTTATCCCAATCCAACCTGCGATTGCAGGCGGAGATCATCGAGCGCAGTGCCGCCGAGGAGCGTTTGGTTCACCAGCATGAGCGCATGAACGTAACATTGAAGTCCATCAGCGACGGCGTGATTACCGTGGACGCCGATGGCAAGATAACCTACCTGAATCCGGCGGCCGAGCGCATGTGCGGCTGGACTGCAGCCGACGCAATCGGCATGCCGGTCAACAGCGTATTCCGGCTTGTGGACCCGGTGTCCCGTGAACCGGTCACGACGCCGATCGACATTGCACTGAATGAAAACAGGCCATCCCAACTGGCTTCCAATTGCATGCTGATTCAACGCGACGGCACGGAATCGGCGGTGGACGATTCCTGCGCACCGATGCACGACGGCGACGGCAAGGTAATTGGTGCGGTCGTGGTATTCCGGGATGTCAGCGCATTGCGGGCAATGACGCAACGCATGACCTATCTCGCGCAGCATGATTTCCTTACGGATCTGCCGAACCGCGTCCTGCTGAATGAACGCTTGCAGCATGCGATCGCGCTGGCGCTGCGTCATGGAACGAGGACGGCATTGATGTTCCTGGATATCGACCGCTTCAAGCATGTCAATGACACATTGGGCCATCTCGTGGGCGACCATCTACTGCAGGAGATCGCGCGGCGGCTCAAGGCCTGCATGCGTGAAACCGACACGATTTCCCGCCAGGGCGGCGACGAGTTCATCATCTTGCTGCACGAAGTCAGCGACACGATCGGTGCGGCGCGCGCGGCCCACCAATTGCTGACTGCAATCAGCGCGCCCTACTTCATCGACGGCCATGAGCTGCATATTTCCGGCAGCATCGGCATCAGCATCTGCCCCGAGGATGGCGAGGATAGCGAAACCATCATCAAGCATGCCGACGCCGCGATGTACCAGGCCAAGGCACAGGGACGAAACAACTACCAGTTCTTCGCGCGCCACATCAATGAACGGGCGGTACAGCGCTTCGCGCTCGAGGGCAGCCTGCGCAAGGCCATCGCGCGGGAAGAGTCGACACTCTACTTTCAGCCCAAGCTGGACATCACGACCGGCCGCCTGACCGGCGCCGAAGCGCTGCTGCGCTGGCATTCGGCGGACAATACCGTCCTGCTGCCGGCGCAATTCATCGCGATCGCCGAAGAAAGCGGCCTGATCGTCCAGATGGGCGAATGGGTGCTGCGCGAAGCATGCCGGCAGAACCGCGCCTGGCAGGATGCCGGCTATCCGCCGATTCCCATATCCGTGAACGTATCGGCGGTTCAGTTCAAGGATAAGAATTTCCTTCAGCTCGTCTCGAGGGTCTTGCAGGAAACTCGTCTCGATCCGCGGTATCTCGAGCTGGAACTGACCGAAAGCGTGACGATGCAGGAAACCGAGGTGACCATCGCGCTGCTGGAAGGTTTGAAGGATATCGGCGTCTCGCTGTCGATCGACGACTTCGGCACCGGCTATTCCAGCCTGAGCTACCTGAAGCGTTTCCCGATCGATACGATCAAGATCGACAAATCCTTTGTTCAGGACATCGTCGGCGACCCGGACAGCGCGGCGATCATCTGTACCATCATCAGCATGGCAAAGATCCTGAAACAAAAAGTGATCGCCGAGGGCGTGGAGACGATCGAGCAGTTCCGTTTCCTGCAGCAGCAGGAATGCGACGAAATCCAGGGATATTATTTTAGTCCGCCTTTGCCGGGCGAACAGTTCGAAACCCAGATCCTGCAACGCATCGGCGTCAGGCCGCTACCGATGCGGAGCGACATCCGCCACGGGAGCAGAACGCATTAACTCGCGAAAGCGTTCCGCAGGCAGCGGCTCGCTGAAGAAATGTCCCTGCATTTCATCGCAGCCCGCGTCACGCAGGAACTGCAGTTGCTCGCTTGTTTCAACCCCTTCCGCGATCACCTTGAGATTCAGGCTGTGACCGAGCGAGATGATGAGCCGGACGATGGCTGCCTCGTCCGGATCGGTGGCAAGGTCGCGCACGAATGACCGATCGATTTTCAGCCGGTCGAGAGGAAAACGCTTCAGATAGCTGAGGCAGGAATAGCCCGTGCCGAAATCATCGATCGACAATTCGACGCCGAGCTCCTTGAGCGCCCGCATCGTTGTGCTGAACTGTTCAGCGCTTCCCATCACCATGCTTTCCGTCAATTCGAGTTCGATGTAACGGGCGTCGAGCCCGGTATCTTCCAATACCGTGGCGACCGATTGTGCAAGCCCCGGCTGGCGGAACTCATGAGCGGACAGATTGACCGAGACGGTGATCGGCCGCAGTCCTTCATCCTGCCATGCCTTGTTCTGCCGGAAGGCGGTACGCAGCACCCAGCTTCCGATCGGCACGATCAATCCGATCTCTTCCGCAAGCGGGATGAACTGCGACGGCGGAATCATGCCAAGCTCCTGGCTGCGCCAGCGTATCAAGGCCTCTGCGCCGATCAGCTCTCCACTGCGCAAGTCGATCTTGGGTTGGTAATACAGTTCGAATTCCTCGCGCTCAACAGCCCGGCGCAAGGCATTGCCGAGCACGATGCGTTCCTTGGTGCGAATGCTCATCTCCAGCGAGTAAAACTGGAAACCATTGCCATGGCCGATCTCGCGCTTGGCGCGGTACATGGCGATGTCGGCATTCTGCAGAAGGGTTTCGCTGTCTGCGCCATCGCCGGGGTAGACGGTGGCGCCGATGCTGGGCGTGATATGCAGCCGCTGGTTGCCGACCATGAAGGGTTGCGCGAAGGCACGCAATATCTTGGCGGCGATATGGGCCGCCCCTTCGGCATCATTGAGATCGGTCAGCAGAATGATGAACTCGTCGCCGCCCTGGCGCGACACCGTGTCGCCCTTGCGCACCTGCTGCTGCAGCCTTACCGCCGCTTCCTTGAGGAGGGCGTCACCGAACGCATGGCCGACGCTGTCGTTGATGTCCTTGAAGCGGTCCAGGTCGATGACCAGCAGTGCGAGCATCCGGTTCTTGCGTTGCGCATGCAGCATGGCCTGTGCAAGGCGGTCCGCCAGAAGATTCCGGTTGGCGAGCCCGGTCAGCGCATCATGGCTCGCCATGTATTTGATGTGTGCCTCGTAATTCTTACGGTCGCTGATGTCGCTGGCCACGCCGTCGATGCGCAGCAGGCACCCGGCACTGTCATAGACCGCCTTGGTCTTATCCTCCAGCCAGCGGATGCTGCCGTCAGGCCGCACAATCCGGTATTCATGCACGAGCGCGCCCCGGCGGCGCAGCTTTTCCAGCGCGGCGCGTACCTTCGGCTGATCCTGCGGATGGATGGCCGAAAACCAGGTATCCCGGTTGCGATAAAAATCCGCCAGCGGCCTGCCGTAGATTCGCTCGGCGACGGCGTTGATGTACAGAAATTCCGTACCGGACGCCGACCAGACGATATTGTCGATCGAGTCGAGAATGCCGGCCAGCTTCCGCTCGGTCTCTACCAGCGCCTGATCTGCCTTCGCCCGGGCAACCTCGGTACGAAAGCCGGTGATGCCATAGGCAATGTCGTTCGCCAGTTCCTCGAACATCGTGATCTGGTCCGGGCCGAATTCATGTGGCTGGGCTTCATAGATCGTGAGCGCGCCGAATACCTTATTGCCGTCTCTGAGCGGCAGCGACGTGACGGAGAGGTAGCCGTGGTTCAGCGCATGCTGTCGCCAACCGCCGGCATCGGCGGCGTTCACATCGGAGACGACGCAGGGACGGCCTGACCGGATGGCGATGGCAGCCGGACTGTCACCGTCGGCGTGGTCGATACGGCGCCTGGGCAGCTCGCTCAGATACCGGCTGGCTTCGCCGGCCCGGGCCACCGGCCGGATGCAGCGTGCGCTGTCATCGGCATAGCCGATCCACGCCATCCGGTAGCCTCCCACTTCGACCATGATGCGGCACATCTCGCGCAGCAGTTGGGCTTCCGCGTTGGCATGGACGATTGCATGATTGCACTCCGCCATGACACGGCGGGCGCGAAAAATCCGCCGCGCCGCCTTGTCCACGCGGTCCTGCTCGCCTTTCAGGCGGGTTTGCTCGATCGCGGACTGTATTGAATCCGGCAGGCGGCTGAGCTGATTGGGGGTCTTGAGCAGAAAATCCGCTGCGCCGCGCTTCATCGCTTCCACCGCGGTTTCCGCCGATCCCGATTCGGTCAGGATGACAACCGGCGTATGCGGATGCCGTGCCTTGACGGTATCGATGATTTGCAGCCCATGAAAGCCGCCGATATTGCAGTCGCCGAGTACCAGGTCGTATTGACCACATGCCATCAGCGCCTCAAAATCACGACGGCTGGCCGCTTCCGTCAGGCTGAACTGCTTGCTGGTGCACTGCAGTGCGCGACGCACCAGGTCGCGATCGCGGCTGGAATCATCGACATGGAGGATGTGGTGCATTGTATTCATCGGATGCAACCGATGAACGGGGATTGATAGCTTCCGCTACAAATTGCAGCCATTCAGCACCTCTCTGACACCACATAAAAGCGGGGATGTGCGTTTCAAGCGGGAAACGCTTTTTACCCATTCTAGGTTTGCATTCCTTCAGGAAATTGATATTTATCAACCGAGCTGAGGCGCTCGAGGATTGTGTCGCAGGGCGTCCACGCTCGGACGGCCCGCCATCCATCAGTCGATCAGGTGCAGACGGCCATCGGCGCTGACCAATGCGGTGTAAAGCGTTGTACCCGGAAATACCTGTTTCCCTGCATCGCGGTAGCGAGCGAGTTGTTCCCTGTATGCGGCGAGTTCGCTATCCAGCACATCCCGTTTGTAGTCGAGGATCCAGACTTCGTCATCGAACAGGACAACCCGGTCAAACCGCATGATTTCCCCTGCGATCATGACGTCCAGTTCGTTGTGCGCCGCACGGAAGCGTTCCGGATTGAAGAAACGTTCCAGCTCGGGCCGTGACAGGATGGCCAGCGCCTGCTCGCGCACGATGCCGGACAATGCCATTGGACAGGGCAACCATCGCGCCAGCGTTTCCGCCTCCGGTACCGTGACCGGCCATTGCCGCATGGCGGTGAGGCGTTCAAGCAAGGCATGCAGGGCAACGCCCTCGTCGATGGCGTCGTTGCGGAATGCCCTGGGGTCGACGAGCGTGCCGGGTACCGGCGGCGGATCAAACAACGGCAAGCTGAACTCTTCTTCGCCCGCCATGCCCGCTTGTGCCAGCGCTTGGGCAACGTCGCCAAGGTCGATTTGCTGCGCCGACTGCAACCGCTGGTACCAACTTCCTTCCAGAGCGCCGTCGGGAAGTGCTCCCCGACCGCCCGCGACACCGCTTACGATCAGGATGCTCTTTGCGCGCGTGGCTGCGACATACAGCAGATTCCAGTCTTCCTGCTGCTTGAAGCTTTCCTCGGCGGCGAACAATGCGTCTCGCGCCGCGCCGCGCTCCTGCCGTCGGCCGAACGCGGAGAAGTGCGTCGGCGCGTCGGCGTCCTGTGGCCAGTCGCACAGGATGCCCAGGTCATCGCGTGCCGGATCGCTGTGATTGGCGTCGAGCAGCACGACGATGGGCGCTTCCAGGCCTTTCGCGCTGTGAATGGTAAGGATGCGAACCGCGTCGGCCGCGGCGTCGATGCTGGCTTCGTCCGGCGCGTCGGTTTGCGCCCCCTTCTTCAACACCTGCAGCGCGTCGATGAATTTCGGCAGACTGGGATAACGGCCGGCATCGAGATTCAGCGCGAGTTCGATGAAGGCCTCGATATTCCCCACAACCTGGCTGCGCACCAGCGGCGGCGCGGCTTGCGCATACCGTGCAACCAGTTCGCCCTGGTGCAGGACCACGTCCAGCAGATCATGCACCGGCAATCGCGGCGCGATGGCAAGCCATTGTTCGAGAAGCCGCGCGGCGCGCTTGATTTGCGCCGAACCGCCATCGCGGGCAAGTACCTGCATGCAGGGCCACCAAGCTTTGCCCGTTTCCCTGGCGCGCTCTGCCAGTGCAATCAGGTCCGCATCCACCGCGCCGACGATCGGCGATTTCAATACATGGGCCAGTGCACGGTTATCGCCCGGCACGATCAGGAAGGTGAGCAGCGCCATCAGGTCCGCAACCTCCAGCGATTCCAGGAGTCCGCCGCGCTTGTCCGAGACGAACGGTATGCCGGCTTCGCGCAGCGCACTTTCATAAGCAGTCAGGTAGGCGCGCTTCTTCACCAGCATCATCACATCGGACCATGCCGCCGGACGGCCATTGCGGGCGGCGAGCTCTTCCCTCGCCCGCAGGATCGCCCGTGCCACCGCGCGGCCTTCATCCAGCCGGCGAGCATCCTCTTCCTCGGCGCGCGGCGTGACCAACGGATCGCGCAGCACGAATACCGGCGATACCTCGGCGTCCGCCTGCGGTGGATGCACCAGCGGCAGGCGCCAAACTGCGCCGCCGGCGGCGCCCAGCGTGGTTTGCGCGGAGAAGATCGGATTGCCGATAAAACTTGCGTTCAGGGCTTCGACGATCGCCTGCGCATTGCGGCGCGTCTGGTTGGTGCGCAGGACGGCGGCGCCCTGTGCGCCCAGCATGTCCCGGGCAGCGATAAACACACGCGGTTCGGCGCGGCGGAAACGGTAGATCGATTGCTTCGGATCGCCGACGATGAAAACGCTCGGTTGCTGTGCATCGTCGCCATACGCTGCAAGCCAGGCGCGCACGATGCTCCACTGCAGTGGATTGGTGTCCTGGAATTCGTCCAGCAGGATGTGCTTGTAGCGGGAATCCAGCCGGCTTTGAAGATACGCGGCATGATCTTCATTGGTCAGCAGGCGATAGGCATGCCACTCCAGATCACCGAAATCGAATACCCGCTGCTCCGCCTTGATGGCCTGATAGCGTTCCAGGAACGCTGCGCCGACGGTGAACAAGGCGCAATTGAGTGCGATCACCTTCTGCTCGCCGCTGCGGCGATGCAGCGCCTGCAGGCATTCGGCGATGGCGGCAAACTCCTGCTCGAAACTGTCCGCACCACCGGGGCCGAGATGCTGCTCCAGCGCGGCGAGCAGCTTTCCGCGCCGGTGATCATTGCCACGCACACTGCCCTTGTCATCGAAAAATTGTGTCAGCAGTTGGCCGAAACCGTCCAGGCAGGCACCTGCAGTGAGCGCGCTTTCGATGGCGGTGGCGCGCTCCTGGTTGCGCTTGGCCCCTTGACCGAGCAGCCAGGCGACATTGCGCAACCGTGAACAGAGGGTCTCGTCCTCCCACAAGCCAAGGCGCGCATCAAACTCCGCATCCTCGCCGCACAGCTCCTGCAGCCATTGCAGCGGCACGCTGGCCGGCGCATCCGGCATGCGATGGGTGGACGCCCACCATTCGGCGCGCTTCTCGATAAAGGCATCCAGCAGCCGGTCGGCGTTCCAGTCGCCGACCAGTTCGTACAGCGTCAGCAACGCTTCCCGAGTTTCGGCATGGCTGTCATCGTTCAGCGATTGCATCAGCCTGCCGTAGGCATCCATCAATAATTCGCCGGTTGCTTCGGTCAGGGTGTAACCGTGCGGCACGCCGGAGCTGAGCGGTGCGATCTGGATCAGCCGCGCGAACCAGCTATGGAAGGTGTCGATCGATAGCGTTTGGGGACTGGCGAGCACCCGTTCATACAGATTGCGCGCCACCGGGAAAAGCTGCGGCAGATCCTGTTCCGGCACGCCGCGTTCCAGCAGCAATTGCCGCACCTGCTCGTCGGGTTGCAACGCGAGGTCGCGAAGCAACTGGATCAGACGGTCGCGCATTTCCTGCGCCGCCTTGCGCGTGAAGGTAATGGCCAGCAGTTCGGCGGGTTCGGCGCCGGCCAGGAGGAGACGCAACATGCGCGCCACCAGCAGCCAGGTCTTGCCGCTGCCGGCACAGGCCTCGACCACCACGGACCGGCGCGGGTCGCAGGCAATGCGGGTGAACTGTTCGGCGCTGACCGCCTCGCCATTCATCTCGTAAGCGCGCGGCGCCTGGCGGATATTCATTACCACGCCCCCTTGCGGCACAGTCCGCGCACTTCACAGTACTCGCAGACGCGGTTGATGCCATTCGGATGCAAGGGTGAACCGGCGGCGATCGCACGCAATGCGCCGACCAGTCTTTCCTCCAGCGCACGCTGCCATTCGAGATACTGCTGCGCCTCGGCCGCGCCGGTCTTGTCCTTGGTCGCTTCCAGCGCAACGTAGTGTCCATAGGCCGGCGGCACATCGGACAGCATGCCGTAGAAGGCGAGCTGGTGATCTTCACCCTCCTTCAGTTTGTCGCGCAGCGCCTGCACATTCTTGGTCTTGTAATCGAGCACCGCGCGCTCGCCGGCTTCGTTATGGTCGATCCTGTCGATGCGGCCGTGCAGCGTGATCTTCCCGCCATCCCAGTGCAGGCTCTTTTCGAACCATTGCTCTCCAGCGACGAAATGCCAGCCGTCGGCCTCGCGCTGGTTCGCCCACTCGAGGTAGGCCGGCATCACTTTCTGCCAGCGCGCGTAGTAACCGAGGGCCGCAGCACTACGGGACAGCGCCGCATCGAAAACCTGCTGCGAAATCTCCTGCAACAGTTCAAGACGTGCCGATCGCGGTACTTTCTTATCGCGCACCGCTTCGTGATACAGGGTCAGGATCTTGTGCAGCCAATCTCCGTAGTCACGCTTTTCCGGCATGTCCGACAGTTCGTCCATGCGGTTGAGACCCAGCATGCGGGTGGCGAAGAACTGGTACGGGCAGGCGACCAGGCTGTTGTAGCCGCTGGCCGACAACCTGGCCGGCAGCAGATGCGGCGCGGAGGGCGACGGCATGCGCACCGGGAGGGGCCGAAGGCGGCAGGACGCGATTTCGACCTTGTGCGCCGGGATCGCCGCGGCACCGGCTCGCTCAAGCACGAGCTGCAAACGCTCCACCCAGCTACTGACCGGATTCGGCTCCCCGTCCTTGACGGCCTGCCAGGACAGCACCACTTCCGGATTCACCGTCAACAATTCGGCGAAATCGCGCATCTGCATGCGTTGCCGCATTTCCCGCGTCGCCAGTCCGAGCTGGCGACGTACCGCGTTGGCGAAAAACAGGGTTTCGTTCAGTTGCGACGGCAGGTGGGAGGCGTCGGCGCCAACCATCAGCACCGCATCGAAACGGCGCAGGCGCGCGCCGTTCAGTTGCAGCATGACCACCCGATGATCGATATCGTCCGGCACATAGGGCGTGGCTTCCAGTTGCAGGCCGATGAATGCACGCCATTCCGAGAAGGAAAAATCATCCTGGGCGGCGTCGCAATCCTGTTCCAGCGCATCCAGCAAAGCCACCACCTGTGCGCCGGCAGCGTCAGCCGCCAGCGCCGCGTACATGCCCAGCGAATGCAAGGCATGTGACGTGGCGTCGACCCACTCCCGCAGCGTTTTGCGCCCGACGAGGAAACGGGCCTGGTCGGCGATGCGTCGCAGCGCATCATGTGCCAGCGGATTGTCTTCCAGAACCGCCAGCGCCGCCTCCCATCCACCGAGGACATTGGCCCGCCGCAGCGCCGCTTCGATCGCCATGACCCGGTCCGGCTTGTCGGCCAGATCGGCGAACAGGAATGGCGACTTCAGCAGATCCAGCAATGTGCCGGTCTGGGCACGTGTTGCCACCACATCGAGAAGCGCGGCGATCGCCGACGCGGTGCGGGTGGTCGACAGCTTCCAGCCAGTTTCATCGGAGACGTAAACTTCGGCCCGTTCCAGCAAGGCACGGATACGCCGCGCCACGACCCGGTCCTGGGCAATGATGGCGATGCACGATTTATCCTGCTGCAGCCAGCCGATGACGGTCTGCGCACCGCGCTGCGCCTCCTCTTCCAGACTGCCGGCCGGGCACAGAGACACACCGACCGGTGCCACCACCTCTCCTTGCGCAATCGTCACGCCGCCCTCGTCGAGCAGCTCCGGCCATGCTGCCGCATAAAGCGGATCGACCGCAGCGGCCCGCCAGTCCGGCCGCACTGCCACGACTGCCTGCCGTTCGGCGTAGGCAGTCAGGAAAGCGCTTTCCATGGCGTCGGGTTCTGCGGCGCCGATCCATATCAGTGACTCGGCGGCGGCATCAGCCAGCCGCATCATCTGCGTAAAACGTACGGCGATGGGGTCGTTCACATCAACCTGGCTCTTCCACAATGACCAGACCAGCTGCGCCTCGTCCGACAACAAATCGCGGGCCGGCGCCGACAGTTGCTGCAACGCCATCTCCCAGCACTCGTCCGCCCCATCGGGACTGTCGTGGATCGATGGCGCCAGTGCCTGGGTCAGTTCGTCGAATAATGTCAGCAGCGTCTGGGCCAGCGGCAGAAGGTCGGTATTGCGCCGGGCCGAAAACAACTTCTTCAGCCACGCATGCTGTCGAAGCTGCGCATAGAGCGACATCAGTCGCTCGCTGTCCGACGTGACGCTGGCTGCATCAGGAAGCGGCGGCAGCTGCGCCACCCACGATGACAGGGTCATGATGCGAGGCGGAATGAATGCTGATGGCAATTCGGCTGCCAGCGCATTTCTTAACAAATGCGCATGTGAGGAATGCGGAACCAGAATGCGTATCGCGGAGTAATCGGGCACGTGCCGGCCATTGTTCCGAAGCACCTCATGTTCCAGCAATGCACGCGCCGTGGTGGACCAGAAGGCGGCGGATGGCGGGATCAGTAAAGAATGGTGCAGCATGCAAATCTGTTCTGTAGTTTGGCGCGTAGCGGTGGACCCGATCTTGTACCCGGGATTGTACGAATGCAGCCGGTTCGTGATGACGTCGTGCAAGCATAGGCTGTGATTCCCGCATTCTATGCGAGGAGGAATGCAAAATTGGTGTGTCGTCCCACTTTTTATGAAAATCGGTTATGATTTCCCCAATTCCCTGCCGTAGCACCTCTTGTCCCAGTCTTCAACGAACTTGAATTCGTGCACGACGTTCCCATTTATCAATTGCAGTACCGGACGTGTTGCCCTTAAAGGCGAGCAGGAATTGCCGTCTCCGGTGCTGACATTATTTCCCTTCCATAGAGGAAACCATGAGCGATAACATTAAATACATTACCGACGCTTCCTTCGAATCAGACGTTCTTCAGTCAGACAAACCCGTGCTCGTGGATTTCTGGGCGGAATGGTGCGGCCCTTGCAAAATGATTGCTCCCATCCTCGAGGAAGTCGCGAAGGAATACGACGGAAAACTGCAGATCGCGAAAATGGATGTGGACGCCAACCAGTCGGTTCCTGCCAAGTTCGGCATCCGCGGCATTCCTACCCTGATCCTGTTCAAGAACGGCGAACCGGCCGCGCAAAAAGTCGGCGCGATGGCCAAGGGCCAGCTGACATCGTTTATCGACAGCAACATTTAATCCTGGAGCGGTTTTCAGGAATGGTTAAGGCAGTCGAGTCCGGCATGAAAAGCACCTCCGTACGCCGGTACGGCGGACATCAAATTTTCGGAACCGGCGCCTTGCAGTTTTTTGAAGACCGCCCTGGCGCGGCGGCACGCTCGTGCCGCCAGCCCGGTTGAGGAACGCGCTACGCTAGGCTACACTCCGTCCTGCTAGCGCGCATCCTTTGCGCTAACCCTTTTATCCCACGCAGTTCCCTCCCCCACCCTATTTTTCCCGCACGGGACACTCACTATGCATTTATCTGAACTCAAGGCGCTCCATGTTTCCGCATTGTTGGACATGGCTATCGGACTCGAAATCGACAACGCCGCGCGTCTGCGCAAACAAGAATTAATGTTTGCGATCCTGAAGAAACGCGCCAAAGGCGGCGAGCAGATCTTCGGCGACGGCGCTCTGGAAGTCCTGCCGGACGGCTTCGGCTTCCTTCGCTCCCCGGACGCCAGCTACATGGCATCCACCGATGACATCTACATTTCTCCTTCCCAGATTCGTCGCTTCAATCTGCATACCGGCGATTCGATCGAAGGCGAGGTCCGTACCCCGAAGGACGGTGAGCGATATTTTGCATTGGTGAAGGTGGACAAGGTCAACGGCGAACCGCCCGAAGCCTCGAAGCATCGCATTCTGTTTGAGAACCTGACTCCGCTGCACCCGAACCGGGTCATGACGCTCGAACGCGACATGCGGGGCGAGGAAAACATCACCGGCCGCATTATTGACATGATCGCGCCCATCGGCCGCGGCCAGCGCGGCCTCCTGGTGGCATCGCCGAAGTCCGGGAAGTCAGTGATGCTGCAGCACATCGCGCATGCGATCACCACCAACCATCCGGATACCAACCTGATCGTCCTGCTGATCGATGAACGTCCGGAAGAAGTGACGGAAATGCAGCGCTCGGTGCGCGGCGAAGTGGTCGCATCCACCTTCGACGAACCGGCCACCCGCCACGTGCAGGTTGCCGAAATGGTGTTGGAGAAAGCCAAGCGCCTCGTCGAGATGAAACGGGATGTGGTCATCCTGCTCGATTCGATTACCCGACTTGCACGCGCTTACAACACTGTCATCCCCGCATCGGGCAAGGTGCTGACCGGTGGTGTCGATGCGAATGCATTGCAACGGCCGAAGCGATTCTTTGGTGCGGCGCGCAACGTGGAAGAAGGCGGATCGCTGACCATCATCGCCACAGCGCTGATTGAAACCGGCAGCCGCATGGACGACGTGATCTACGAGGAATTCAAGGGCACCGGCAATATGGAAGTTCACCTTGAACGCCGGTTGGCTGAAAAGCGTGTTTACCCGGCAATCAACTTGAACAAATCCGGCACCCGCCGCGAGGAATTGCTGATCAAGCCAGATCAGCTGCAGAAAATTTGGGTGTTGCGCAAGTTACTCTACGGCATGGATGAGATCGAAGCGATGGAGTTCATTCTCGACAAGATGAAGTCGACTAAGAACAATGCTGAATTCTTCGACATGATGCGTCGTGGCGGAAGCTGACTTTAGTTTGCGAAGATAAAAGCGCGTGCTTTGCATGCGCTTTTTTTTCGCCTGTATTAATGTGGCACACAGTATTAATTGGCTGCGAAAAGGGATCTCAGCCGCTTCCCATGTGACTCATGTGTCGACGTCCGTAGTTTCCAATTAGCACGTTCGTTCTTCTGAGGGCCGTGTTGTAGGATGGAAATCTCAACCAATGCATTCCGAAGGAGCTGCAATGCCGGTGTTCGACAAGACGAAACGCAATCTTTTCAAAAAAGTATGCTGTGGCAGTGCTGCTCTTGGCGCTGGTTTATTTGCGCCTTATGTTCAAGCGTCGGGCGGGAAAAAAACGACGTTGACGGCAGCACAAGCGTTGGCGGCTCTCAAGGAAGGAAACGAAAAGTTCCTTCTGGACAACGCCATGAAAACAAATCAGGGGCGCGAAAGACGATTGGAAATCGCACGCGGCCAAGCGCCTATGGCCGTAGTCGTCAGTTGCGCGGATTCCCGGGTGGCGCCGGAACTGCTGTTTAATTGCGGGTTGGGAGAATTGTTCGTCGTGCGCAATGCCGGCAATACAGTAGACACCGTTGCGCAAGGCAGTATCGAATACGCGGTCGCGGAACTCGGCGTTCCATTGATTGTAGTGATGGGGCACGAGCGCTGCGGCGCGGTCAATGCCGCAATGGAGGTCGTCGAGAAAAATGCCACTTTCCCGGGCAGCATAGGTCCGATGATCGAACCGATCGTGCCATCCGTATTAAAAGCCAAAGCGTCCCTGGGTCCGAGCCGGCCATACACCAACGATGCCCTTCTGGATGCATCGGTACGCGAAAACGTCATGCGGGTCGTCAATCGGTTACGTGCGTCGGAAGCATTGCTGCTGGAGCCGTCGCGAAGCAAGAAATTGATGATTGTCGGTGCCCGTTATGACCTTGACGAAGGGCGGGTTGAGTTTTTTGAAAGCGCACCGTCAAAGCAAGCTGCCGATCTCTAGATTAACGTGCCGTACTATCGCCTGCGTGCCGATGCCCGGCAGACGGAATATGCCATGGGACGATTCCACTGTATAATCACGGGTTTTTCCAACCAGGCAAGTGACCGGCAATCGGGTCAGGAAGCAGGACGACCGACGAAGTGCTGATTGGCTACCTAACCATGACGAGGCAACTATGAAAGAAGGCGCACACCCGAATTACCGTGAAGTCGTATTCCAAGACATGTCCAACGACTTCAAATTCATCACCCGTTCCACGATCCAGACTCGTGAAACCATCAATTTCGAAGGCAAGGATTATCCGCTGGTCAAGCTTGAAGTGACCGCAGAATCCCACCCTTTCTACACCGGCAAGCACAAGATCGTCGACACCGCCGGTCGCGTGGAAAAATTCCGCCAGAAGTTCGGCACCCGCGGTTCGAAAACATCAGCAGCAGGCTAAGCCGGCGCTTTGTTTCAAAAAGGCAGCTACGGCTGCCTTTTTTATTTATGCAGTTGAAACTTCCGGACACGCGGCCGGGCTATTGGAAGCCGGCACACCCGGCCGATATTTTCCGGCACAATAACGCCGACCCGAATAAGAATAATCCAACACGCCTTCATGAAGCCTGTCCGTCTCCCCGCATCCGCTACCAATGCGCTTCCTCGCTGGGGATTGTTCGCCCTATGCCTGATATATATCCTGTCCGGGCTGTTCGGACGCGATCCGTGGAAGACGGATGACGCCGCGGGTTTCGGCGTCATGTGGACGATGGCAAACGGCGGACTGGAAGACTGGTTATGGCCGCATATCGTCGGGTTGCCGATGGCGGACGAAGGCCCGCTTGCCTACTGGATAGGCGCCCTGTGCATCAAGCTGTTCGGATGGTTGCTTGGCGATGCGCTGGCCGCCCGGATCGCCACTGCCGGATTTTTCCTGCTCGGCTCCCTGAGCGTCTGGTACGCCACCTACCAATTGGGTCGCCGCTCGGAAGCACAACCGCTCAGGCTTGCATTCGGAGGCCAGCCGGAACCGCGGGATTTCGGCCGCACGCTGGCCGACGGCGCACTACTGATTTACCTGGGCTGCCTCGGCCTGTTGCTGCATAGCCACTACACCAGCGCCAAGGCGCTGCATGTTTCCCTCATCGCGCTTGCAATCTACGCAACGGTGCGCCTGTTCGAGAAGGAATCTGTTCGTACTGCTGCCGGCCTCGGCGCGGTGCTGGGATTGCTGGTCCTGACGCGCGGGTGGGTTGCCCCCTTGGCATTGTGGCTCGCCATCGCCGTGCTGGCCGGCATACGCAGCAAGGCCCTGATGGCAAAGACCGCTATTGTCAGCCTGGCGACCGCAGTGGCAATCTCGGAAATCTGGCTGGCAACGAACTATTATGTCCGCCCATTCAACAGTTCGCCGTTTGATGCCTGGATGCTATGGAACCATCGCCAGATCAGCCTGCCTTCCATTGAAAGCATCCGGTATTTCACGAAAAACGTGATCTGGTTCGCATGGCCCGCATGGCCCTATGCGGGCTGGGCAGTGTATGCATGGCGGAAACAGTTTCGTGCGATTCATATTGCGGTGCCGCTGGCATTCGCCATGACATTCATTGTCCTGGCCCTGATCAACGGGCGTCCGGACGAAGGCATTTTGCTGCCCTTATTGCCGCCGCTGGCAATTCTGGCGGCATTCGGCTTGCCGACCATGAAACGCGGCGCAATTAATGCTGTCGACTGGTTCTCGGTGATGACACTGACGACCTGTGCTGCTTTCATCTGGCTCGGCTGGATCGCCAAGCAAACCGGGTGGCCGGCGAAGCTGGCAAAGAATGCCTTCAAACTGGCACCGGGCTTCAAGCCGGAGTTCAGTCTGGTGATGTTTCTGGTCGCGGTGTGCGTGACGATTGGCTGGATCCTGCTAGTGCACTGGCGCGTATCGCGCCGGCCGGCGGTGCTGTGGCGGGCGGTGGTGCTGTCGTCCGGCGGCGTGATTCTGTGCTGGGTGCTGCTGACGACCTTGTGGCTTCCCTGGGTGAATTACGGCAAGAGTTACTCTGGCGTGGCGCTTCAGATGGCGGAAGCGCTGCCGGAAGGCGGCGCATGCGTGGAAACGAATGTCGGACCGGCGCAGCGCGCTTCCTTCGCCTATTTCGGAAAAATTCCCTTTGCGGACTTTGATGACATCGATTGCGACTTGCTACTTCTCCAGGACGACAACCGCCGGCAGGACAATGCCAAGCGGCTTATCAGGGCCGACGAGCAATGGCGGCTCCTGTGGGAAGGCAGGCGCGCATCCGACCGGCATGAACGTTTCCGGCTTTATCAAAAGGTGAAGCGATAAGCGTCCGCATGGAGGAAAAGGCTCAACGCCCTACCACCCGTATCGCCATGCTGGCCTGGCCCATCCTGGTCGGCCAACTGGCGGTTATCGCCAACGGCGTCATCGATACCGCGATGACCTCGCGTTTTTCGGCGACCGATCTGGCGGCCCTGGCGATCGGCGCATCCATCTATGTCAGTGTGTTCGTCGGCCTGAACGGCGTGCTGCAGGCGCTCTCGCCGATCGTCGCCCAGATGTTCGGTGCGCAACGGCTTGCGGAAGTCGGCTACGAAGTAAAGCAAGGCGCGTGGCTGGCGTTGTTCCTGTCGGTTGTCGGATGCCTGGTACTGCTTTTTCCGCATCCACTGCTTTCGCTGGCGCAGGCATCACCGGAATTGACCGAAAAATCGGTGATGTACCTGCGCATCCTCGCGCTTGCCCTGCCAGCCACGCTGGGATTTCGCATCTACGGCGCCCTCAACACCGCCCTAGCGCGGCCGAAGATGCTGATGGCCATCCAGGTCGGCGCCTTGCTGCTGAAAATACCGCTGAACGCCCTCTTCATTTTCGGCTGGCTTGGCTTGCCGGCGTATGGCGGTCCCGGTTGCGCAATGGCGACCGCCATCACGTCCTGGCTGACGTTCCTGATCAGCTGGGGTCTCGTGCGGACCCTGCCCTTTTACAAGTCGTTCGGTATCTTCGGCACCGGCTTCTCCGCTCCGAACTGGAAAGCGCAACTGGCATTGCTCAAGCTCGGCATTCCGATGGGCATGAGCTACCTGATCGAGGTGACCGCATTCACCTTCATGGCGTTGTTCATCGCCCGGCTCGGCGATACCGCGGTTGCCGGGCACCAGATCACCGCCAACTTCGCCACCGTGCTCTATATGCTGCCGCTGTCGATCGCCAGCGCCACCAGCACCCTGGTTGCGCAATCGATAGGCGCGCGCCGTCTCGACACGGCGCGTCATATCGGCTTCGTCGGCATCCGCCTCGCCGCCGTGCTGTCGGTTACCATCGGCTGCGCGGTCTGGCTTGCGCGCGACCTTATCGTGCGCGCCTATACGCCGGATGAAGCCATCATCGCCGCCGCGCTGCCGCTGTTCGCCTACATTGCCATTTACCAGCTTTTTGATTCGGTGCAGGTCACGACCGCTTTCGTTTTGCGCGCCTACCGGGTGGCGGTAGTACCGACGATCATGTATGCGGTGGCGCTGTGGGGCATCGGCCTCGGCGGGGGTTACATCCTCGGCCTAGATCCGTTCGGCATCAGTCCGCGGGCACTGCAGGGGCCGGCCGGTTTCTGGATGGGCAACAGCGCCAGCCTTGCGCTGGTCGCCGCCGGCCTGTTCTGGTACTTGCGCAAAGTCCAGCGCGACGTCGAGCGCAGTGGCTAAAATCCCGGAGCAGTTCTGCAGCAAAGGAACCACTAAGAGGAAGCCTGAATGACGACACGCATCATTTGCCTTGGCAACACGACGCTGGATAAGGTCTGGCCTGTCTTCGACCTGCCGACCGGCGGCGGGAAAGTGCGCGCCAGCGATTATTTCGAAGTCGGCGGGGGGATGGGAGCCAATGCCGCGGTCGCGGTAGCGCGCCTGGGCGGTTCGGTTGCCTACTGGGGCCGGGCCGGTGACGATGCTGCGGGCGAAAGCATGAAAAACGAAATGCGTTCATATGGCGTGGACGTCAATCACTTTCGCCTGTTCCCCGGCGCCCGCTCCTCCACCTCGGCGGTGCTGGTGGCCAACGATGGAGAACGCGCAATCATCAACTTTCGCGGTACCGGCATTCCGGATCATCCCGCTTGGCTGCCACTGGAAGCGGTCGCCGGCGCCGATGCGGCGCTTGCCGACATCCGCTGGATCGAGGGCGCCTGCGCCCTGTTCGCCCGGGCACGCGGATGCGGCGTACCGACCGTGCTGGATGCGGAGACGGCCATGCCGGCCGCCTTCGCCGCGACGCTGCCGCTGGTCGACCATGCGGTGTTTTCGGAGCCCGGCTTGCGCTCGTTCGCCGGCAACCGTCCGCTCGACAATGACGATGACCGGATCGCTGCGTTGACGCAGGCGCGGATCCTTGGCTGCAAGGTGGCGGCGCTGACGCGCGGTGGCGAAGGCGTGATCTGGATCGACGACACCGGTGTCCACCGCCAGCCGGCATACATCGTCGACGTGGTCGATACGACCGGCGCCGGAGACGTTTTTCATGGCGCCTATACGCTGGCCCTCGGCGAGGGTGCTGAAGTGGCGGATGCCATGCGGTTCGCCAGTGCGGTGGCGGCGTTGAAATGCACCCGGCACGGCGGCCGCGCCGGCATACCGACGCGTACGGAAGTTGCCGCCTTCATCGCCCGCAATGGGCATAATCCGGCATCCGCGTAGGTTCCATGACGAAGGCATGAAGTTGCACTCAAGATAGGTTTCCTTGAGGAACATTTTCCCAAAATTCGGGTCTAGGTCATTTCCTGTCCTTGGAAAGAACCTGCCATGCTTGATCAGCAATATCACGAAGAACTCCGCGCACTGCGCAACCTCGAGCGGGCGGTTCGCGCCTGCTGCGTCGCCGCCGCATTGGTTCCTGGAAAACGCCAGACTGAAATACTGGCTGTCGCATTGAAAGAAGTAGTGAATGCGCGAAAGACCAGTATCAGGCGTTCAAAATTCGTGCCGTTCAAATAAACTGCAGTATGGCCGGATGCTGGCTATCGCCGAGGAACTCGGCACCTGTCCGGTATCACTAAGCGCAGTGACCCTGAAGGCATTCCATGGAACCGGACCGACCAAACACCGCCAACCGATATCGCCGCACCTTGCTGGCATTGTTCGGCGCCGGTCTTCTGCCCAACCGATTGCATGCACAGACGGGCGGCGGCACGCCCGCCTGCATCCTCACACCGCAGCAGATGGAGGGCCCCTACTTCATCGACCAGCGGCTGAACAGGTCCGATATACGTGCCGATCCCTCGCAAGGCCAGGCGAAGACCGGCGTGCCCCTCCAGCTCACTTTGCGCATATCGGCGGCGGGCGCCTCCGCTTGCACCCCGCTCGCCGGCGCAATGGTCGATGTATGGCATTGCGACGCCAGCGGCGAATACTCCGCCGTGGAGGAAAACAGGCGCCATCCTGAAGCACCCGGCTTTCTGCGCGGCTATCAAATTACCGACGCAAACGGCGAAGTCCGGTTCACGACCATCTATCCGGGCGCCTATCCCGGACGGACGGTGCATATTCATGTCAAGGTGCGCTCGCGTTCACCGTCCGGGCGTGCCAGCGAGTTTACCTCGCAGTTGTATTTCGACGATGCGGTTACCGACCGGGTGTATTTGCATAAAGCCTACGCCGACTCCCGCAAGGCCCGGCAAAGAAACAACCAGGATGGTTTGTTTCAGAGAGGCGGCCGGCAACTCATGCTTTCCCTAAGCGAACAGGGCGACGGATACCGCAGCAGTTTCAACTTCGGCATCCGTATCTAAATCACACCGCTTTACCTCCTCATACTCCCCGGCGATGCACGGCATGGAGCGGGGCTGGCACACCCATAAAAATAGTATTCAAACCACGCCCATTGGAAACGCCCCATGGGAAATGCTATGGCCGCGCACCCATAAATCAATCGATTTAATTAAATCAATCGTTTGATTTATGTAGTAAAATGCCCGCCATGACACGATCCTCCGACGACGGCTCCAACCTCCCGATGCCAAGCGCTGCATCGCCTACTGCCATAGCCGCCGATAACCGCAAGCAGCGCTCCGACGGCGCGGAAGCACGCGAGCGACTGCTGCATGCAGCACTGCGGCAGTTCGCTGAAAAAGGTTTTGCAAAAACATCCACCCGCGACATTGCACAGGCCGCCGATATCAATATCGCGTCGATCCGGTATTACTTCGGCGATAAAGCCGGCCTTTACCGCGCGGTATTCACTGAGCCGCTGGGCAGTGCCCGCGACGATATTGCCCTCTTCGATCAGCCGGCGTTCACGCTACGGCAGTCGCTCGAAAGTTTCTTCACGTCGTTCATCAGTCCGCTCAAGCAGGGCGACCTCGTGCAGTTATGCATGCGCCTGCATTTTCGTGAGCTGCTGGAACCGACCGGCCTCTGGGCCGAAGAGATTGACAACGGCATCAAGCCTTCGCATGCCGCCCTGGTGCGGGTGCTGTGCCGTCATCTCGGCGTCACAAAGGCGGACGACGATATGCATCGGCTGGCTTTTTCAATTGCCGGTCTGGCACTGCAAATGTTCGTCGCACGCGATGTCATCCAGGCCATCCGGCCAAGGCTGGTCGCGACGCCCGACGCGCTCGACCGATGGACGGCGCGGCTCGTGGATTACGCCGAAGCAATGGTGGCGAACGAAACGGCACGCCGCTCGGACACAAACGATCAACAACATTCCGGAATATAAGCGTATGAGACTCACTCGGTTTGCAGTGGCCGCGGGATTGCCGTTATGGTTGGCGGCCTGCGCTACGCAGATGCCATCATCGACCACCGTCGCTCCGCTGCCTGCGCGATGGAATGCGCCACTGCCTGCCAGCGTCGCCGCGATCCCGCATAACGGTGCCGTATCGGACCTTTCACAATGGTGGCGCACGCAAGGGGATCCGCTACTGGCGCAATTGATCGAGTCGGCACAGTCGGTCAGCCCGACGATTGCGTCCGCCAGATCCCGAATCGAGCAATCGCGCGCTACCCGCGTGTCAGCCGGCGCGGCGCTGCTGCCGGTCCTGAACGGCACGGGTAGCGTCAGCCGTACCAGCACGCAGCCGCCTTTGCCCATGGGTACGACAGTGCAGACGGCGCTTCAACCATCGTGGGAAATCGACCTGTTCGGCGCCAACCGGAATTCCCGCGATGCGGCACAGGCGCGGTTCGAAGGTGCGCAGGCGGGATGGCACGAAGCGCGGGTCGCCGTCGCGGCCGAGGTGGCCAACCAGTATTACAGCCTGAGGTCCTGCGAAAAGCTGCTGGCCATCGTCAACGCCGATGCCAAATCAAGGGCGGAAACGGCGCGCCTGACCCAGCTCAGCGCCGAGGCCGGCTTTCAGGCGCCCGCAACCGCGGCGCTGGCGCGCGCAAGCGCCGCAGAGGGTAACAGCCGGGCTATCCAGCAGCGCGCCCAATGCGATCTCGACATCAAGGCGCTGGTCGCGCTCAGCGGCATGCCGGAGCAGGAGCTGCGGCAGCAGGTCGCAGCAACGGCCGGCGAGTTGCCGCAAACCATGGCGATGTCGGTTGCCGCCTTGCCGGCGCATGCCGTTACGCAGCGGCCCGATGTTTTCAATGCCGCGCGTGAAATCGCAGCCGCCAGCGCGGAAGTCGGCAACGCGCAAGCGCAGCGTTTTCCGCAGTTGACGCTTTCAGGCTCGGTCGGCCTGGCCACCTTTCGCAGCGGCGGCGTCAGTACCGATCTGAATACCTGGTCGATCGGGCCGCTGGCATTGACCGTGCCGTTGTTCGATGGCGGCCGGCGGGCAGCGAATGTCGAAGCGGCACAGGCGCGCTACGACGAAGCGGCGACGAATTACCGGGCCGCCGTGCGGCAGGCAGTCAGGGAAGTCGAGGAAGCCCTGGTCACGCTGGACAGCACGGCTGCCCGCAGCCAGGATGCGGCGACCGCCGTGGAAGGGTATCGCACCTCCTTCACCTCGACCGAAAGCCGCTACGTCAACGGTTTCGCCAGCCTGGTCGAACTGGAAGAAGCACGCCGTACTCGTCTGGCGGCGGAAACTGCCTTGGTCAACCTTCAGCGCGAGCGTGTCGCGGCGTGGATTGCGCTTTACCGCGCCGCCGGCGGCGGCTGGACCGGCGGCGACATGGCCGCCGTATCAGTCCGGGCAAACTGAATTCGAATTGTTGAAAGCAAAAACATGAAAACACTGAAACGCAAGCCCGTCATCATCGCCCTGATCGTCATCGCCATTCTGTGCGCGATCGGCATCGCCATGTTTACGGGCAAGCCGGCCGCAAAAGAAGAAAAGCAGGTCGCCGCCCCGCGTCCTGCGCTGACAGTGACCACCGCCCGCCCCTCGCAGGCGAGCCTGCCGATCCGGCTGTCCGCCAATGGCAATATCGCCGCCTGGCAGGAAGCCATCATCGGCAGTGAGTCCAACGGCCTGCGCCTGGTGGAGGTGCGTGCCAGTATCGGCGATATGGTGAAGGCCGGCCAGGTGTTGGCCGTCTTTTCGAATGAGACTGTCCAGGCCGATGTTGCGCAGGCGAAGGCTGCGCTTCTGGAAGCCGAGGCCAATGCCGCCGACGCAGCGAACAATGCGGCACGCGCCCGCACACTGCAAACCACCGGTGCGCTCAGTACCCAGCAGATCAACCAATATCTCACGACCGAGCAAACCGCGAAGGCAAAAGTGGAAGCTGCCAAGGCAACGCTTGCCGCCCAGCAGTTGCGGCTGAAGCAGACGAAGCTGCTGGCGCCCGACGATGGCATCATTTCGTCGCGCACGGCGACCGTCGGCGCAGTGGTCGGCGCCGGCACGGAACTGTTTCGCATGGTGCGTCAAGGACGCCTGGAATGGCGGGCCGAAGTGACCGCCAGCGAACTCGGACGCCTGAAAACCGGCACCCTCGTCAAGGTGGTTGCCGCCAACGGCACCGAGCTCAATGGCAAGGTGCGCATGGTCGCGCCGACCGTCGATCCGCAGAACCGCTCCGCACTGGTCTATGTCGATCTGCCGAACGCATCCGACAAAGCCGCGCCGGCCAAGTCGGGAATGTTCGGCAAGGGGGAATTCGATCTCGGTGTATCGAACGCGCTGACCGTGCCGCAGCAGTCGGTCGTGATTCGCGACGGTTTCAGCTACGTTTTCCGGCTCAACGATGACAGCCGCGTCACGCAGGTAAAGGTGCAGACCGGCCGCCGCCTGGGTGACCGGGTGGAAATACTCGACGGCATCAGCCAGGATGCAACGCTGGTGGCCAGTGGCGCCGGCTTCCTGAATGAAGGCGATCTGGTGAAAGTCGTGCAGGGCAACGCACCGACCTTACCAGCAAGCGCATCCGGCACAGCGGTGACAACAGTCACCAAATAAGGGTCAGCATGAATTTCTCTTCACTCTCCATCAAGAATCCGATCCCGGCGATCATGCTGTTCGCATTGCTGACGCTGGCTGGGCTCTTGTCCTATCGCTCCAACGCCGTTCAGGATTTCCCGGACATCGAGCTGCCCATCGTGACAGTCAACGCCACGCTGTCCGGCGCCGCGCCGGCCCAGCTGGAAACCGAAGTTGCCCGCAAGATCGAGGATGCGGTCGCCACGCTGCAGGGCGTGAAGAACATCTACACCAAGGTGCTCGACGGCCAGGTAACGATCACCGTCGAATTCATCCTGGAAAAGCAGATTGCGGAAGCGGTCAATGACGTGCGCGACGCGGTGGCGCGGGTGCGTGCCGATCTCCCAAGCGATCTGCGTGATCCATCGGTGACCAAGGCATCGACTGCCGGCCGGGTGGTGCTGACATTCACCGCCGCTTCCAGCGGCGAAGGCGCCAAGCTGGACGACCAGGAACTGAGCTGGTTTGTCGATAACACGGCATCCAAGCGTTTGCTGGCGGTGCCTGGTGTCGGCGCTGTCAAGCGCATGGGCGGCGTCGACCGCGAGGTGCGGGTCGAACTCGATGCCGCGAAAATGGCGGCGCTCAATGTCGCCGCGGTCGACGTTTCCAGGCGCCTGCGCCTGGTACAACAGGAAGCGCCGGGTGGACGCGGCGACGTCAGCGGTGCGGAACAATCGGTACGTACCATCGCGACCGTCAAGACGGCCGCTGAACTAGCCGCGCTCGATATTCCTCTTGCGGATGGCCGCCATATCCGTCTCGACCAGGTGGCCACGGTAACCGACACGGTTGCCGAGCCGCGCGCCGTGGCCAGCCAGGACGGAAAGAAAGTCGTCGGCTTTGAGATATTTCGCACCAAGGGTGCGAGTGAATTGAAGGTTGCCGAAGGCGCACGCGCCGCGGTGGCGGAACTGCAGGCGGCGCATCCCAACATCACAATCAAGCAGGCGATCGACAATGCGGAGCCGGTCGCAGAAAACTTCGAAGGATCAATGGAACTGCTTTACGAGGGTGCCATCCTGGCAGTGCTGGTGGTGTGGTGGTTCCTGCGCGACTGGCGCGCAACCCTGGTTGCCGCCGCGGCGCTGCCCTTGTCAGTGATCCCGACCTTTCTCGGCCTTACCTATTTCGGCTATACGCTCAATACGGTGACCTTGCTGTCGCTGGCGCTGGTGGTCGGCGTGCTGGTCGACGATGCAATCGTTGAAATCGAAAACATCGCCCGCCACCTGCAGATGGGCAAGACCCCGATGCAGGCGGCCATGGAAGCGGCCGACGAGATCGGCATGGCGGTCATTGCGACGACCTTTGCATTGGTTGCGGTGTTTCTCCCGACCGCCTTCATGGGCGGCATACCGGGGCTGTTCTTCAAGCAGTTCGGCTGGACTGCGGTGATCGCCATCCTTGCGTCTCTGGTCGTCGCACGACTGCTGACGCCGATGATGGCCGCCTACCTGCTCAAACCGGCGAAGCACGTCGAGCATAAGGACGGCTGGATCATGCAGCGCTATCTCGCCACGATGAAATGGTGTCTGCGGCATCGTTTAATTACCGCCATTGGCTCCGGCCTGTTTTTCTTCGGCTCGATTGCATTGGTACCGCTGCTTCCGACAGGCTTCGTTCCTACGGCTGACCGCGGACAAACGCAGATCAACATCGAACTGCCGCCCGGCAGCACACTGGCGGAAACACAAGCCGTCGCCGAACGAACCCGCGCGGCGGCGATGCAGGTCAAGGGCATCACCAGCATCTTCAGCTCCGTCGGCGGGGGTTCCAGCGGCGATGCGTTCGCACCCGGCGCGGCAGCGGAAGCGCGACGCGCGGTATTGACCCTGACGACAGCGCATCGCAACGACCGTGATGAATCGCTGCAGGAACTCGAAACCCATATCCGGCGCAACCTGGCCGACATTCCAGGCGCCCGCTTTACCGTCGGCCCGCCGGATACCGGCGTGAAAATGCAATTGGTGCTGCGCAGCGAAGATCCGGTGGCATTGTCCCAAACCGCCCAAAAAGTCGAACGCGAGCTGCGGACACTGCAGGGCATCGGCAATGTCAGTTCAAGCGCGTCCCTGGTGCGCCCGGAAATTATTGTGCGCCCCGACTTCGCGCGCGCTGCCGACCTTGGCGTTACAGCCGCAAGCATCGGTGAAACGGTTCGCGTGGCAACGGCCGGTGATTATGAAACCAATCTGCCGAAGATGAACCTCTCCGAACGACAGGTGCCGATTCGCGTGAAGCTGCCTGATACGGTACGCGCGGACCTTGCCGAAATCGAACGTCTTACATTGCCGGGACGAAACGGTCCGGTCATGCTGGGCAACGTCGCTGATATCAGCATGGAGAGCGGACCGGCGCAGATCGACCGGCTGAATCGCAGCCGCAATGTGACGCTGGATGTGGAACTCGGCGGACGTTCGCTTGGCGAAGTCAATGCGGAAGCACGTGCGCTGCCGTCGCTGCAAAACCTGCCGCCGACAGTCAAGATCGCCGAACTCGGCGACGCACAGGAGATGCAGGCGCTCTTTGCGAGCTTCGGTATTGCGATGCTGATCGGCGTGCTGTGTATCTATGGCGTGCTGGTGTTGTTGTTCAAGGATTTCATGCAACCGGCAACCATTCTGGCCGCGCTGCCTCTGTCGATCGGCGGTGCATTCGTCGCGCTGCTGCTGACCGGCAAGGCACTGTCGATGCCGTCGATGATCGGATTGATCATGCTGATGGGAATCGTCACCAAGAACTCTATTCTGCTTGTCGACTACGCAATTCTCGCGCGGCAGGCCGGCATGAACCGCTTTGATGCCTTGGTGGACGCCTGTCACAAGCGTAGCCGCCCGATCATCATGACGACCATCGCGATGGGTGCCGGCATGATGCCTCTTGCCTTGGGCTTGGGCGCGGATCCAAGCTTCCGCTCGCCGATGGCGATCACCGTGATCGGCGGGCTGATCACGTCGACGCTTCTGAGTTTGCTGGTCGTACCGGCGGTGTTTACCTACGTTGACGACCTGGAGCATTTCTTCAAGCGCCTGTTCGGGAGAAGAAAAGCAAAACAAGAGTCGCAAGGTGTTCCTGTGACTGAAGGTGCGTGATTCGGTCAGGATTGCGCATCCTTCAGCACTGGCAGAGCTTTAATTGCCGTTTCGGGATAATACGGGGTGAGAACGGGCGGATAATGTCAGTCCCGCTTGT
>JAESFT010000322.1_pt1 | contig 36118 bp, 28 predicted proteins | sample 9269451 | NCBI WGS metagenome assembly JAESFT01 (sample SAMN14502557, study PRJNA617106) | algae metagenome | isolation source: Scytonema hyalinum WJT4-NPBG1 and co-occurring heterotrophs from well... | place: USA: Mojave Desert, Joshua Tree National Park, California | collected 2006-05-25
CAGATCGTGGAAGTGCCGGAAAGCGAGCACGACAAGGTGGAACGCCTGTTCAACCTCGCCATGCAGACCTCCGATGGATTCGAGGCCTACGCCCGCCAGATCGGCGATGAGTTCAAGGAAGAGCCTGCCCTGCTCGAGGACGTGCTCGACGGCTTGTTCCACATCGCCAAGGCGGACGAGGCCATCCATGAGGCGGAATACGTCTACCTTAAGGATGTCGCGACGATCTTCGCCTTCTCGGAGAAGGACTTCGAGCGCATCGCCGCCCGCCACGTCAGGCGCCCGGACGATCCTTATCTCATCCTCAAGGCCGACCGGAGCATGAGCGACGAGGAGCTCAAGCGGCATTACCGCAGGCTCGTGGCCGAAAACCATCCTGACCGCGAAATCGCCCGCGGCCTGCCACCCGAAGCCGTGAAGATCGCGACCGAGCGCGTGGCCGCCATCAATGCCGCGTGGGAACGCATCGCCGCCGAGCGGAACCTCAGGTGACGGCATGAGCGCTCTGTCCCCGGAAAGCCCGGTCGCCAGCAAGGTGTTTCCGTCGCCCAATCACGGGGAGCGCAAGGACGGCCAGCGTCCGAGCATGATCGTTCTCCACTACACGGGCATGCCGGACGAGGGTGAAGCCCTGCAGTGGCTGTGCAATCCGGTGTCGCAGGTCTCCGCCCATTACTTCGTGTTCGGCGACGGCCGCGTTCTCCAGCTCGTCCCGGAGATGCGCCGGGCCTGGCATGCGGGCTTGTCCTACTGGGACGGCGAGAGCGACATCAATTCCTGCTCCATCGGCATCGAGATCGCAAATCCCGGCCACCCCGGCGGCCTGCCGCCCTTCCCGGACGCGCAGATCGATAGTGTCGCAGCTCTGACCAAGGACATCGTCGCCCGCTGGCGCATCCCGGCGGCGCGGGTGCTCGGCCATTCCGACGTCTCCCCCGGCCGCAAGGTCGATCCAGGAGAGCTTTTTCCCTGGCAGCGCCTGCACGAGGCCGGCGTCGGCCATTGGGTCGCCCCCTCGGCCACGAGCGACGGACGCTTCTTCTCCCGCGGCGACCAGGGCATGCCCATCGAAGCCCTGCAGGCGATGCTCGCCATGTACGGCTACGGGGTGAGGATCAACGGCGTCTTCGACGAGGATACGGAAAAGGTGGTCGCCGCGTTCCAGCGCCACTTCCGGCCCGAGCGCGTCGACGGGGTGGCGGACGCCTCTACGATCATGACCCTGCGCAACCTGATCGCCGCACGGCCGCAGAGTGCCGCATGACAAAGAGTTAACTCGTAACGTCCCGAGAAATCGGCCACAATCGCCCCCCATGACTTTCCTTGACTTGCAGAGGGTTCTCCGGTGCGTCGCGTCTGGCTGTGGGTGATCGGCATCTTCCTTGTGGCAGGTTCCGCCGGCTTCGTGCTGTGGAAGCCCACGGGCGGCAACGCGTCCGACCAGGCCTATCGCCTCGGGGTGGTGGATCGCGGCCCGATCACCGCGAGCGTGCGCGCGACCGGCACGCTCAACGCGGTCACGACGGTTCTGGTCGGATCTCAGCTCTCCGGCCAAGTGGTCGAGATCCTGGCCGACTACAACACGCCCGTGAAGCAAGGCCAGGTGGTGGCCCGCCTCTACGCCGAGCAGATCAAGTCGCGCCGCGATGCAGCGCTGGCGGACCTCGCCCAGGCGAGGGCCGATCTGGACACCAAGCGGGCGCAGATCGACAAGGCGCGGTCCGCCCTGCAGCGGTCGGAGGCGCAGGCGAACGATCTCGCCGCTCAGCGTGACCGGACCCAGGCCCAGCTCGCGGAAGCGCAGCGCACGCTCGAGCGGCAGAAGGAACTGACCACCCGCGCAGTGGGAACCCAGACGGCCCTGGAGCAGGCCGGAACCCAGGTCGACATCCAGCGGGCGAACCTCGTTTCGGCGGACGCGCAGATCGCCTCGAATAAAGCGGAGACCGAAGGCCTCAAGGCGGACCTCGCCCTGGCCGAGGCGGGGGTGAAATCCGCCGAGGCGATCATCCTGCAGAGACAGGCGAAATTGAGGGACATCGAGATCGATCTCGCCCGCACGGAAATCAAGTCTCCGGTGGACGGTGTCGTGGTCAAGCGCGATATCGAACTCGGCCAGACCGTCGCCGCCTCGCTCTCGGCCCCGACCCTGTTCACCATCGCGCAGGATCTGCGGGAGATCGACATCTACGCCAATATCGACGAGGCGGATGTGGGCCGTCTCAAGGATGGACAGAGAGTGACGTTCACGGTCAACGCTTACCCCAACCGCACCTTCGAGGGCAGTGTGCGCATGGTCCGCCTCTCTGCGCAGACCGTGCAGAACGTGGTCACCTACACGGCCGTCATCGGCGTGAGAAATCAGGATCAGGCCCTCCTGCCCGGCATGACGGCCAACCTCCAGATCGTCACCGACGAACGGGAGGACGTGCTGCGCATCCCGAACGCGGCCCTGCGCTTCCGGCCAACCGTTGCTGCGGCGGCAACCGAAACCCGAAGCGTCGCGCAGGATCGACAGCCGCCCCGGCGGCGTGCGCGCGGCCCGGAAGCAGAAGCGCAGCCGGAGGAAGGCACCAGGGGACGCATCTACCGCGTCGGACAGGACGGCCAGCCGCAGGCGGTGCCGGTGCGGCTCGGCGCGACGGATGGGGCCTACACGGAAATTCTGCGCGGCGATGTGCAGGAGGGCGCTGCGATCATCATCGGGGCCCAGCGCGCCGACGCCGCGGAGGATGCGAACGGTTCAGCCGCGAACCGCCGCCCGCGTCCCCCGCGCATGTTCTAAGGGGCAGACCGTGGCGCTCATCGAAACACGGGATCTCAGACGGGTCTATGATCTCGATGCAGGCCGGGTCGTGGCGCTCGATGCGGTGTCGCTCGACATCGAGAAGGGCGATTTCGTCGCCGTGATGGGTCCGTCCGGCTCGGGCAAATCGACCTTCATGAACCTCATCGGCTGCCTCGACCGACCCACGGCCGGACATTACCGGCTGGCGGATACCGCCGTCGAAGACCTCAATGCGGACGGCCTGGCGCGCCTGCGCAATCGCGAGATCGGCTTCGTGTTCCAGCAGTTCAATCTCCTGCCCCGGGTCGATGCTCTCGGCAATGTGGAGTTGCCAATGGTCTATGCGGGCTTCGACCGCAGGACGCGCCGGGAGCGGGCCCTACAGGCGCTCGGCCGCGTGGGCCTCGCCGAACGGGCTCATCACCGGCCGATGCAGCTGTCAGGCGGGCAGCAGCAGCGCGTCGCCATTGCGCGCGCGCTCGTCAACGCGCCGAGCATCCTGCTCGCCGACGAGCCCACCGGCGCCCTCGACAGCCGCACGGCGAACGACATCCTGGCTCTGTTCCAGGAGCTCAACCGCGAAGGCGTGACGATCGTGCTGGTCACGCACGATGCGGAAGTGGGGCGCCATGCGCGGCGCCTCGTCCGTTTCCGCGACGGCCGCGTGATCGAGGATCGCCGCCAGACCCCGGTCGATGCGCGCACGCTCGCACGGGAGGCGGCGGAATGAGGTTGTTCGAAGCGATCCGCTCCGCGTTGTCCGCGATCACGGCCAATGCCTTGCGCAGCCTTCTGACCATGCTCGGCATCGTCATCGGCGTGGCGGCAGTCATCGCCATGGTGGCGATCGGCTCGGGCGCCCGCAATCTCGTCGACCAGCAGATCCGCTCGCTCGGCGCGAACCTCGCCATCGTCACGCCCGGAAACGTCACCCAGGGCGGCGCGCGCCTCGGCGCGGGCGCCGCCTCATCGCTCACGGACGAGGATGCGCAGGCGATCCGCCGCGAGGTCGACGGCGTGGTGGCGGCCGCACCCTTCGTGCAGGGCGGCGCGCAGGTCGTGGCCGGCGGAAGCAACTGGGGAACGCGCATCTACGGCATCGATCTCGACTGGTTCTCCGCCCGCGAATGGGACGTTGCCACCGGCCGCACCTTCGACCCGGAGGAAATCCGCCGCGGCGACATCGTGATCCTTCTCGGCCAGACGGTCGCCCGCAACCTCTTCGGCGAGGACGATCCCATCGGCCAGATCGTGCGCGTGCGGAACGTGCCGTTCCGCGTCATCGGCATCATGGCGCCGAAAGGCCAGTCGGCTTTCGGGCAGGATCAGGACGACGTGGTTTTCGTCCCGCTCGATGCAGGCCGCCGCCGCGTGATCGGGCGCAACTACGCCAAGGACGGATCCGTCGGATCGATCTTCGTCAAGTTCGCCAACGAAAGCGATATCGAGCCCGGCATCGAGAGCATGACGGAATTGCTGCGCCAGCGCCACCGCATCATCGGCGAGCAGGAGGACGACTTCTCGATCCGCAACCTGACGGAGATCGCCAACACCGCGTCGGCCTCCGCAAACACCCTGTCCATGCTGCTCGCGGCCGTGGCCGCCGTGTCGCTGCTCGTCGGCGGCATCGGCATCATGAACATCATGCTGGTCTCGGTCACCGAGCGCACCCGCGAGATCGGCCTGCGGCTCGCCGTCGGCGCGCGCCCGCGCGACATCCTGAGCCAGTTCCTGATCGAGGCGACGACGCTGTCTACCATCGGCGGAGCCCTCGGGATCGGCTTGGGCGCCGGCGCCGCCTATCTCGTGGCGCAGCTCGCCGGCTGGCCCTCGCTCGTGTCCACGAACGCCATCATCATGGCCGTCGGCTTCTCGGCGCTCGTCGGCATCTTCTTCGGATTCTACCCGGCGCAACGCGCGGCGCAGCTCGACCCGATCGAGGCGCTGCGGCGGGAGTGATCGCTTGGAGGTCGCAAAGTCAGAGCGCCTTGCGCCATGAGTCCTAGAATTGCTTTCTACCAGTCATCACCGGCCTCGTGCCGGTGATCCCGATTGTCTGGGGCGCAGCGCTTCACCCAATCGAGATCGCCGGGACAAGTCCGGCCATGACGAGGAGGGTTCTGAGAGCTGCCCGTGGTTCTGCTCCGCCGCCTCGGTCTCGCAATCCGTGATGAGGCCCTACTCCGCCGCCATCACGCGGTAGCGCGCCGGGTCATAGTTGAGGATCGGGGCGAGCCAGCGCTCGACCTCTGCGACACTCATGTCCTTGCGTGCCGCATAATCCTCCACCTGATCGCGCTCGACCTTGGCGACGCCGAAGTAATAGGCCTCCGGGTGCGACAGGTAGAGGCCGGACACGGACGAGCCCGGCCACATGGCGTAGGACTCGGTGAGGGTCACGCCGATGCTGCGCTCGGCCCCGAGCAGGCTGAACAGGGTGGCCTTTTCCGTGTGATCGGGCTGCGCCGGATAGCCTGGCGCCGGACGGATGCCCTGATAGTCCTCGCCGATCAGCCCCTCGTTCGTGAGGGTCTCATCGGCCGCATAACCCCAGAACTCCTTGCGCACACGCTCGTGCATGCGCTCGGCAAAGGCCTCCGCCAGCCGGTCGGCAAGCGCCTTCACCAGGATCGAGCGGTAATCATCATTGGCACGCTCGAAGCGCTCTGCGATGCGCACCTCCTCGATGCCGGATGTCACCACGAAGGCGCCGATCCAATCGGGCTTTCCGCTCTCGACCGGCGCGACGAAATCGGACAGGCAGATGTTGGGCTTGCCGTCGCGCTTGGAGAGCTGCTGGCGCAGTCCGTAGAAGGTCGCAAGCGGCTCCTTGCGGCTCTCGCCCGTGTAGAGGCGGATGTCGTCGCCCACCGCGTTGGCGGGCCAGAAGCCAATCACCGCCTTGGGATTGAACCAACGCTCGTCCACGAGCTGCTTGAGCATCGCCTGCGCGTCCTCCCAGAGCTGCCGGGCGGCTTCGCCCTGCTTCTCGTCTTCGAGGATCGCCGGGAAGCGGCCCTTCAGCTCCCAGGTCTGGAAGAACGGCGTCCAGTCGATATAGGGCACGAGCTCGCCCACATCGTAGCTGCGGAACACGCGCGCGCCGGTGAAGGTAGGCTTGGGCGGCTGATAGGACGACCAGTCGAGGGACAGCTTGTTGGCACGCGCCTTCTCGATGGGAAGACGCTGCTTGTCGGCCTCCGAACGGGCATGGGCCTCCGCCACCTTGCGGTATTCGGAGCGCAGCGTCTCCACATAGCCGTCCTTCATCTCGGGCGACAGCAGCGAGGACACGATGCCGACCGCACGGCTCGCATCGGTCACATAGACGGCTTGGCCCTTGTTGTAGTTCGGGTGGATCTTCACCGCCGTGTGCACGCGGCTCGTGGTGGCGCCGCCGATGAGAAGCGGAATGTCGAAGCCTTCGCGCTCCATCTCGCTTGCCACATGCACCATCTCGTCGAGGGACGGCGTGATGAGGCCGGAGAGGCCGATCACGTCCACCTTCTCCTTGCGGGCCGTCTCCAGGATCTTCTGGGCCGGCACCATGACGCCGAGGTCGAGGACCTCGTAGTTGTTGCACGCGAGAACTACGCCCACGATGTTCTTGCCGATATCGTGCACGTCGCCCTTCACGGTCGCCATCAGCACCTTGCCGGCGGCCGACCGCTCGGTGACGCCGGAGGCTTCCTTCTCCGCCTCCATGAACGGCATGAGATAGGCCACGGCCTGCTTCATCACGCGGGCGGACTTCACCACCTGCGGCAGGAACATCTTGCCGGCGCCGAAGAGATCGCCGACCACGTTCATGCCGGCCATGAGCGGGCCCTCGATCACGTGCAGCGGACGCTCGGCGGCCTGGCGCGCCTCCTCCGTGTCCTGCTCGATGAACTCGGTGATGCCGTTGACGAGAGCATGCTCGATGCGCTTCGCGACCGGCCAGGAACGCCACTCGAGATCGGCCGCCCTCGCGGCGCCCGAGCCGTCGCCCTTGAAGCGAGGGGCCGCCTCAAGCAGGCGCTCCGTCGCATCGGGACGGCGGTTGAGCACAACGTCCTCGCACAACTCGCGCAGCTCAGGGTCGATCTCGTCATAGACGGCGAGCTGCCCGGCATTCACGATGCCCATGTCCATGCCGACCTTGATGGCATGGAACAGGAACACGGAATGCATGGCCTCGCGCACCGGCTCGTTGCCGCGGAACGAGAAGGACAGGTTCGACACGCCGCCGGAAATGTGGGCATGCGGCAGCGTCTCGCGGATGATCCGTGTCGCCTCGATGAAGGCGACGCCGTAGCCGTTGTGTTCCTCGATCCCGGTGGCGACCGCAAACACGTTCGGATCGAAGATGATGTCCTCGGGCGGGAAGCCGACCTGCTCGGTGAGGATCCTGTAAGCGCGCGTGCAGATCTCGACCTTGCGTTCCAGCGTATCCGCCTGGCCCTGTTCGTCGAAGGCCATGACCACGACGGCAGCCCCGTAGGAGCGACAGATCTTCGCCTGCTCGATGAAGGCGGCCTCGCCCTCCTTCATGGAGATCGAGTTCACGATGGCCTTGCCCTGGATACACTTCAGGCCGGCCTCGATCACGTGGAACTTGGAGGAATCCACCATCACCGGCACGCGGGCGATATCGGGCTCGGCCGCGACGAGGTTGAGGAACTCCACCATGGCCTTTTCGGAATCGAGCAGGCCTTCGTCCATGTTGATATCGATGATCTGCGCGCCGTTCGCCACCTGATCGCGCGCCACGTCGAGAGCGGCCGCATAGTCGCCGTTGGTGATGAGCTTGCGGAACTTGGCGGAACCCGTCACGTTCGTGCGCTCGCCCACATTCACGAAAGTGATGTCGGAGGTGAGGACGAAGGGCTCGAGGCCCGACAGGCGCATGAGCGGCTGCACCTTCGGCACCGAGCGAGGCGCCTTGCCGGCAACGGCTTCCGCGATCGCGCGGATATGATCGGGCGTGGTACCGCAGCAGCCGCCGACCACGTTGACGAGACCTGCATCGGCGAATTCCGCCAGCATCGTGGCCGTCGCCTCGGGGCGCTCGTCGTAGAGGCCGAACTCGTTGGGCAGGCCCGCATTCGGATAGGCGCACACCAGCGTGTCGGCAACCTTGCCGATTTCCTGGATATGCGCGCGCATCTCCCGCGCGCCGAGCGCGCAGTTGAGGCCGATGGAGAACGGATCCGCATGGCGCACCGAGTGCCAGAACGCCGTCGGCGTCTGACCCGACAGCGTGCGGCCGGAGAGGTCGGTGATCGTGCCCGAGATCATGATCGGGAGCTTCACGCCCTTCTCGGCGAAGACCTGATGCGTGGCCACGATGGCGGCCTTGGCATTGAGCGTGTCGAAGATCGTCTCGATCAGGATGATCTCGGCACCGCCGTCGACCAGCCCCCTCACCTGCTCGGCGTAGGCCTCGCGCACCTGATCGAAGGTTACCGCGCGGAAGCCTGGATTGTTCACGTCCGGCGAGATCGAGAGCGTGCGGTTCGTCGGTCCGACGGCCCCGGCGACGAAGCGGCGGCGACCGTCTTCCTTCTCGGCGATGATCGCAGCCTCCCGCGCCAGCCGCGAGCCCTCGAAGTTCAGGTCGTAGACGATCTCCTCCATGCCGTAATCGGCCTGGGCGATGGAGGTGCCGGAGAAGGTGTTCGTCTCGACGATGTCCGCGCCTGCACGGAAGTAGTCCAGGTGCACGTTGCGGACCGCATCGGGCTGGGTGAGGATGAGGAGGTCGTTGTTGCCCTTGACGTCCTGTTTCCAGTTCTTGAACCGCTCGCCGCGGAAGTCCTCCTCCGAGAAGCGTGAACGCTGCAGCTCCGTGCCCATCGCGCCGTCGAGCACGAGGATCCGCTTGGAGGCGGCGTCACGGAGGGCCTTGATCACGTCGGCGCCATTGGCCGGGCGGGGAATATACGCGGTCATTCGTTCGGTTCTCGTATCATCGCGGTCGACATCTCGCCGACCGTCGATGCTCCTTCAAAGGTGTCAATGTGAATGCCCGGCGGAGCCGGGCATCGGGAAGCTCAAGCGGCCGCTTTCACGCTCTGGTCGCGCAGGCCGAGAAGATGGCAGATGGCATAGACCAGATCGGCACGGTTCATGGTGTAGAAGTGGAACTCGTTCACGCCGCGATCGACGAGATCGATCACCTGCTCGGCGGCCACGGCGGCGGCCACGAGCCTGCGGGTCTCCACATCGTTTTCCAGGCCCTCGAAGCGGGCGGCAAGCCACTCGGGCACGCTCGCGCCGGTCTTCGACGCAAAGTTCGCCGTCTGCTTGAAGTTCTGCACCGGCACGATGCCGGGCACGATCGGGATATCGATGCCCCGCGCACGGACACGATCGAGATAGCGGAAGTAATGATCGTTGTCGAAGAAGAACTGGGTGATGGCGCGGTCCGCACCGCAATCAACCTTCGCCTTCAGCACATCGATGTCGGCATCGAGCGACGCGGCCTCGGGATGCTTCTCCGGATAGGCCGACACGGAGACCTCGAAATCGCCGATCGCCTTGATGCCGGCCACAAGGTCGCAGGTCTGCTGGTAGCCGCCGGCATGGGGCTCATAGGCCGTGCCGATCCCGGAGGCCGGATCGCCGCGCAGGGCCACGATGTGGCGCACGCCCGCGTCCCAATAGGAACGCACGACGTCATTCACCTCCTCCTTCGTCGCCGCCACGCAGGTGAGATGCGCGGCCGGCCTGAGGTGGGTTTCCTGCACGAGCCGGGAGACCGTTGCGTGCGTGCGCTCGCGGGTGGAGCCGCCGGCGCCATAGGTCACGGACACGAATTGCGGATTGAGCGGAGCCAGGCGCTGGATCGAAGCCCAGAGCGTCGTCTCCATCTCGGGCGTCTTCGGCGGGAAGAACTCGAAGGAGACCTTGATCGGACAGGAAATCTGCCGGCTGGGACGAAGGGTGAGCGGTGACATCAGGCGACCTCTCTGTCGGGTTCACTCAAGGGCCAATCCGTCACCACACGGCGATCCTGGCCAAGCCAAAGGGATACGGTCAGTTGCTCGTCGCCCTTCTTCGGCGGAGCGATCTCACGATTCAGGGTGCAGTCAAGCCCGGCTTCATCGAGCCAACCGGCAACCTGGGCGGGCGCAAAGCCGAGACGGCGATGGGCCTGGGCCTCGCGGAGGAACTCGAGATTGTGAGGCGCGAAATCCACCACGAGGATTCGCCCACCCGGCGCCACGAGGCGAGCAGCCTCGCGGATCGCCCGGGCCGGATCGTCGAGGTAGTGCAGAACCTGATGGATGACGACGAGATCGAAGGTGTTGCGCGGGAATGGGGGCGCATAGATGTCGCCCTGGCGCAGCTCGATGCCTCTCAAGCCAGCCCTTTCGAGATTGGCGCGGGCCACGGACAGCATGGCATGGCTGGCGTCGAGCCCGACCGTGCGGCTGGCGCGCGGCGCCAGCAATTGCAGCATACGGCCGGTGCCGGTGCCGAGATCGACGAGATCGCGGATCCTGGCCGGCCCCAGAGCATCGAGAACCGCCGCTTCGACCACCGCTTCGGGCGCATGGAGGGACCGGATCCGGTCCCAGTCAGGCGCGAGCCGTGAGAAGAAGGCCTGCGCGGCCTGGGAGCGCTGGGCGCGCACGGCCTCAAGACGGGTGCGATCCTCCAGCAGCTGCGGATCGGACCGGTCGAGGCTTTCCAGGGTCGGGCGGATGATGCGCAGGGCCACGCCTCGGTCGGTGAGCCGGAAGAAGGCCCAGGCTCCTTCCCGGTGCCGCTCCACGAGCCCGGCCTCGACGAGAAGCTTGAGGTGACGGGAGATGCGCGGCTGGGACTGCCCGAGGATGTCCGTGAGGTCGGAAACGGAGAGCTCTCCTTCCGTCAGCAGAGCCAGGATCCGCAGGCGCGTTTCCTCGGCGGCCGCCCGCAGGACGTCCAAGGTCAGGTCCAGTGATGGAGACGGGGTGTCCGGCACAGCCAAATCTCGCTCTTACATATAAAGATATATTTATATGTATTTCGAAGCGAGGGCAAGCGGAGGTATGAGTTTCGATTCCTGAGCGCCCCGCCCTCCCGCGCCTTCCGAGGGCGCCCCCGAAAGACGCGAATGGCCGCGACTGGCGCGGCCGAGGCGAAGACGGAATGTGCCAGGATCGGTGAAAATTGGTAACAGCCGGCTGCAACCCGAGCCTACCTAGCGGAAGGGAGGCTCATCGAAACTGCGCAGCTTCCGCGAATGGAGGGAGGACCGCTGGCCTTTCAGGATGTCGAGTGCCGCCAGGCCGATCATGAGATGCTCGCTCACCGCCCGCTCGTAGAAGGCGTTGGCCGCGCCCGGCAGCTTGATCTCCCCGTGCAGCGGCTTGTCCGAAACGCAGAGCAGCGTGCCGTAGGGAACCCGCAGGCGGTAACCCTGAGCCGCGATGGTGCCGCTTTCCATGTCCACCGCGATGGCGCGGGACAGGTTGATCTGCCGGCGCTCCTGGCTCCAGCGCAATTCCCAATTCCGGTCGTCGTAGGTCACGACCGTTCCGGTGCGCAGGCGCCGCTTCAGCTCCTCGCCTTTTTCGCCCGTGACCTGCACGGCTGCATCCTGCAGGGCCACCTGGATTTCGGCCAGGGCAGGGATCGGGATCTCCGGTGGAACGGCCCCGTCGAGGATGTGATCTCGGCGGAGATAGCCGTGAGCCAGTACGTAGTCGCCGATGGACTGGGATTGGCGCAGGCCCCCGCAATGCCCGACCATCAGCCAGCAATGGGGCCGCAGGACCGCCAGATGGTCGGTGATATTCTTCGCGTTCGATGGACCGACGCCGATATTGACGAGGGTCACGCCCTGCCCGTCCTTGCGCATGAGATGGTAGGCCGGCATCTGGAACCTGTGCCAGGGTGAAGAGCCAATCAGGTCTTCGACCGTGGTCTCGTCGAGCCCCCGTTCGATCGTGATGCCGCCCGGCAGCACAAGCTTGGAATAGGGACCCTTCTCATCAGCAAGTTCCTTCACGGCCCAGCGGATGAACTGATCCACATAACGGTGATAGTTGGTGAGCAGGATCCAGGGCTGGACGCAGCGCCAGTCGCTGCCGGTGTAGTGGACGAGACGACGGAGCGAATAATCGACCCGGGCCGCATCGAAGAGCGCCAGGGGCCGCGGCTCGTTCTCGTGGAAGACCCAGGTTCCATCGGCAATCTCGTCGCCGACCTTGGCGAGGAGCGGCGTCGGGAAATGCTGGGCGAGTTCGGAGGCGGAATGGGCACCCCGGCCCAGCTCGTCACCGCGCTCGAAGACGTAAGGGTACGGAATTTCCTGGTCGCTGACGCCGACCTCGATGGTGGCGCCGTAATCGCGGACGAGGAAGTTCAGCTGCTCCAGCAGATAGCCCCGGAAGAAGGCCGGCTGCGTGACCGTGATGGCATAGACGCCCGGCCCCTGGAACTTGGCATAGGCGCGCTGCTTGATGGGCGGCACGGCACTTGAACGATAATCGAGGCGCAGCTCCGGATAGCGGAAGCGGGACCGCTCGAAGGGCGTGGGCGGCGTGCCGGTGGAAAAGAAGTGATCAAGCGCCTGGCGCTGCGCCTCGATGGCGCTGTCATGGAGCGCGATGAGCCGCTCGACGGCTTCTTCAGGCGTGGCAACGGATTGGAAGGTGGAAAGGTGATCGACTGGCACGTGGACTCTCTTCTTATGTCTCGTGCCTCAAGGGTCATACACCGTTTCGGCCCAGAACCCAACCGGGTTGAGACACTTCAGGCCGAGGACGCTGGCACAATGAAAAAGGCGGAGGGTGCCAAACACTGCCTCCGCCCCTTCATGCTCATCCGGCTCAGCGCTTTACCGCGAGAACTTCTTGTACTTGATCCGGTGCGGGATCGTGGAATCCGTGCCGAGGCGGCGCTTCTTGTCCTCCTCGTAGTCGGCGAAGTTGCCCTCGAACCATTCCACGTGGCTGTCGCCCTCGAAGGCCAGGATGTGGGTGGCGATGCGGTCGAGGAACCAGCGGTCGTGCGAGATGATCACGGCGCAGCCTGCGTAATCCTCGAGCGCCTCTTCGAGCGCCCGCAGGGTGTCCACGTCGAGGTCGTTGGTCGGCTCGTCGAGGAGCAGGACGTTGGAGCCCGACTTCAGGATCTTGGCGAGGTGAACGCGGTTGCGCTCGCCGCCTGAGAGCACGCCGACCTTCTTCTGCTGGTCGGAACCCTTGAAGTTGAAGGCCGAGCAATAGGCGCGGGCGTTGATCTCGCGCTTGCCGAGATAAAGCACCTCGTTGCCGCCCGAGATCTCCTCGTAAAGGGTCTTGTTGGCGTCGAGCGAGTCGCGGCTCTGGTCGACATAGCCGAGCTTCACGCTCTCGCCGATCCTGATGATGCCCTCGTCCGGCTGCTCCTGGCCGGTGATCATGCGGAACAGGGTCGTCTTGCCGGCGCCGTTGGGACCGATGACCCCCACGATGCCGCCCGGAGGCAGCTTGAAGGACAGGCCGTCGATCAGGAGCTTGTCGTCAAAAGCCTTCTTCAGGTTGTCGAACTCGATGACGTTGTTGCCCAGGCGCTCGGCGATCGGGATGATGATCTGAGCTGTCGTCGGACCCTTCTCGTTGGCCTTGGCCACGAGGTCCTCGTAACGCTGGATACGCGCCTTCGACTTGGCCTGACGGGCCTTCGGCGAGGCCGACACCCACTCCCGCTCGCGCTCAAGGGTGCGCTGGCGGGCTTCTTCTTCACGGCCCTCCTGTGCGAGGCGCTTCTGCTTCTGCTCGAGCCAGGACGAGTAATTGCCCTCGTAGGGGATGCCCCGGCCGCGATCGAGCTCGAGGATCCACCCCGTCACGTTATCGAGGAAGTAGCGGTCGTGAGTCACGATCAGGATCGCGCCCGGATAGCTGCGCAGGTGGCCTTCCAGCCAGGCGGTGGTCTCGGCGTCCAGGTGGTTGGTGGGCTCGTCGAGGAGGAGCAGCTCAGGCTGCTCCAGGAGCAGCTTGCAGAGAGCCACGCGGCGGCGCTCGCCGCCCGAGAGCTTGTCCACGGCCCAGTCGTCCGGCGGGCAGCGCAGGGCGTCCATGGCCTGGTCGACCTGGGAGTCGAGATCCCACAGGCCCTTGGCCTCGATCTCGTCCTGGAGACGGGTCATCTCGTCCGCCGTCTCCTCGGAATAGTTCATGGCGAGTTCGTTGTAGCGGTCGAGGATGGCCTTCTTGGCTGCCACGCCCTCCATCACGTTCTCACGGACATTCTTCGACGGATCGAGCTGGGGCTCCTGCGGCAGGTAGCCGACGCGGGCGCCGTCGGCGACCCAGGCCTCGCCGGTCCAGTCCGTATCGGTGCCCGCCATGATGCGCAGCAGGGTCGACTTACCGGCGCCGTTGACGCCGAGCACGCCGATTTTGGCATCCGGGTAGAAGGAGAGATGGATGTTGTCCAAGACCTTCTTGCCGCCCGAATAGGTCTTGGAGAGGCCACGCATGTGGTAGATGAACTGACGGGACACGGGAAAAGCCCTGCTGATCGAGATGTGAATGGAGTTGGCCGTCAGTTAGCAGGGGCGGACGGCTGGGGCAAGGCGGGGGTGCGACGCCGGGCCTCTCCCCAGCGGGCCGGAGCATCGCATCGGCCTTACAGCCCGAAGGGGTAGGTCTCGGGCATGCCCTTCCCATGGGCATGGGTGAGCGGCTTCACCGCCCTGGTTTCCTCGAACCAGATGAAGGCGTCGAACTGCTCGGCCAGAACGGCCTCGAAGTAATGGCTGTAGAGTTCCGTTTCCGGCCGGTAGACCACGCCGATGGCCCGTTCTAGGCGGGGCCGCGAGAGAACCTCCGCCAGATCGGCTTGGCCGTTCTCCCGCCAATCGGTGAGGAAGCAGCCGAGGCCCGTGTCCCGGAAGATCCGTTCATGGCTGTCCGGCCGCGCGGGCCGAACGGTCTTGACCTGCATGGGCTCGTCCCAATCGTCGGCCGCCGCCACCGTGCCCCGATCGGTCCCGAAGCCGATCAGCACGGCATCGCCCTGATAGGCCTTACGGCAAAGCTCGCCGATGTTGAACTCGCCCTGCCAGCCCATGGCAGTGGCGGCGGCGTTGCCGATGTGGGAATTGTGCGCCCAGACGACGGCCTTGGCATTGTCGCGCCGGGCGAGCAGGCTCTGCAGGGTCTCGAACATGTGCCGGTCGCGCAGGTTCCAGGATTCGGTCGCGCCCTCGTACATGATCCGGTAATAGTGTTCGGCAGCATGGACGATCTTGGCGTTCTGCACCGCATCGAAGAAGGCTTCGCCGCCATTGGCCTGGAGATAGTCGATGCGCTTGTCCAGGATATCGTGAAGCTGGCGCAGCAACGCCTCGTCGCAGGGCTTCTTCTGCCCCGCCAGCACGGCCCGCCCGTAGCGAGCCGGATCCGACTGCCAAGGGCTGAGACAACCGTAGCGCCCCCTCGCCTCCCTGGCCTCCTCCGGGTCGACCTTGTCGAGATAATCGAGAACGGACCGGATCGAGGCGCTCAGGCTGTAGACGTCGAGGCCGCGGAACTCGGCCCGCTCGTCCTCCGGCCGCTCCCGGTTGTGCTCGCGCATCCAGTTGATGAAGTCGTATACCTCCTCGTTGCACCACATCCAGGTGGGAAAACGCTCGAAGGCCGCGTCATCGCCATCGGGAACATGGCGGTGGCGCACATAGGCATCGATGCGCGCCGCATCCGGCCAGTCAGCCTCGACGGCGACGATGGAAAAGCCGTGCTGTTCGATCAGGCGCTTCGTGATCGCGGCACGGGCACGATAAAATTCCGACGTACCGTGGGTGGCTTCGCCGAGGAGCACCACCTTGGCGTCTGCAAAGCGGTCGAACATGGCGCCGAAGGCCTCTTCATCGGCAATCGGCGGCAGAGTTTCCCCATGCTCGCGCACGAGATCGACCGCTTGCTTGATGGAGGCGTCGTTCTCGTTCTGCTTCCAGGACAATCGCGCCATAACATTCGCTCCGCAGGGCCGGCTCTCTGCGAGCCGGCTCAGCCGGAGAACGATAGCGGACTCGGCTTGTTCCAGGGAATGAACGGTGCCGGTTGTGGGAAACCGGACGGCCGCGAAGTTCTCCGGCCGCCTTCTCGGGAGACCTATCCTGGTTTTCGTCCGGAGCCTCCGTACTGCACGGAGCGGCTAAGATAAACCGCTCTCGCACCAATCGCTACGCCACCCTTGCCATGATGGACGCGTAGGCTTCCTCGGCGGCGATGACGGTTGCCATCTGCACCGTATGGGCGAAGCGATAGGCGTCCCCATAGATCGTCTCGTCCGGAAACTCCGTGATGAGGGTCAGCGGCGAGGGATGGCGTTCGTCGGCCGTGATCAGGCACGGCACATCGTTGATGATCTCGTACGGCGTCCCGCCGGAATGGATCGAGCAGATCTCGATCTGCCGGCGGTTGAACTCGGCGAGACCAGGTACGGCCGACAGGCCCGTCGTCACGGCTTCGATCAGGGTCCTCGCCGTCTCGGCCCATGAGGGATGATGCCGCATGATCAGGAAAAAGCCCTTCGGGATTGTCCAGAGCTCGAAGCCGCGCGGCAGATAACCCGTGAACGGCCTCGTCCATTCATGGGCCGGATAGCCGTGGAAGTTCAGGTGTAACTGGGCACGTGACATGGCTAAGGCCTGATTGCGCGCTCCGACTTCGTAAAGCGGCTCGCGGAGGCCATATTCGAGATCGTTCCCGAGAGAGGTATAACGCGCCGCATGGTGCATGTGGCGAGGGTTGGCCTCGCATAGACGTCCATGCAACGCATAGCCATCCGGATTCTCCACCGGAATGTAGGCAATATTGGAATCCGGATTGGCCAGCAGGCGGCGCACGGCCCGCAACGTCCCGACCGGCGCGGAGGTTTCGTTGGCGTGCTGACCGCTGGTGACGAGCACGGCCGGACGCGACCCTGTCCGATAAATACCACGCACGGGACGCCCCTCACGGGAAATTCCCTCGAAGGTTTCACCCGGAAGCATCGCAAGTTCACGATGAATCTGCGCAAGACCCGGCGCGGCATCAGCCGTCTCGATGTTTTGCTCCGGCCTCATGGGATCCTGCGGGGCGCCGAACGGACGCAAGGCCACCCGTACATGGGCATCGCCATCGCCGGCCCGGATGTCCGGGACGATTTGGCCCGGCTGCACACCCCGATCCTCCGGAGGACGGCCCGACCTGCGCTTAAAGAATTCGAGCAACGAGAAATAGAAGTCCTCGTGCAGCGCCTCGCGCGTGCTCATGACCTCGTCGCCGTAATCGAGCGGGCGCTCGATGCCGCCGATGGCGACATCGATGGCGAGCACCTCCGCATAGGGCTCCGTTTCCGGCCAATCATGGGCTGCGATGGCTGCCATGACCTTATCAAAGACCTGTTCGATCTCGGTCTCCAGGGGCTCGTCGCGGTCCTGCGCTCCATCCGAAAGCCCGGTCACCTTCAGCCAGCCGGTCGGGGTGAGATCGATTTCGTCGAGATGGTTGGACCGCAGGCGGTTCGGCGCGAAGACCGCACGCTCGACTATGCGTCCGTCGTGATACGCGAGCGTGATCCGGTAGGTCAGATCCGCGGCGCCGGGCTCAAAGCGGGTCTCGATTCCGTCGAGCAGGGCCGCCAGGGGGTAAGCTTCCGAGAGGAAGCGGAGCGGATCCGCCTCCTCATGCACCGGGTAACGTACGGTGGCGCTCTTCAGATTGGCTGTATCGATCTCTTCGAGAAAGGCGTGGACGAGCGGCTTATAGGCGCTGCGCAGCCGCGCCCTGACACCCGCATCCGACAATACGGCTTCCGCCGCGCGCCGTGCCGCCTCGTCCTCGAACACCCAAGCCTCGATCATCACGCCGCGGTGCTCATTCTTGGTCCATTCGCGCAGGAGGATATCGATGGTGCGCGGGATCCGCTCGTCGAGCAATGTCGTCATCGTGAAGTCTGTCCTGTCGGGTCGAGAAGGTCGCGCAGCCAGTCGCCCAGAAGGTTCAAGCCGAGCACGGTGAACATGATGGCAAGCCCCGGGAAAACGCTGACCCACCAGGCCGTCTGCAGATAGGTGCGCCCGTCGGCCAGCATGCCACCCCAGCTCGGAATGAGCGGATCGACACCCAGACCCAGGAAGGTGAGGCTGCTTTCGAGAAGAATGTTGTTGGCCACGTTGAGGGTCATCAGAATGACGATGGGACCCAGAACGTTGGGCAGGATGTGGGTGAAGATGATGCGCCCATTGCCGACGCCGATGGCGCGGGCCGAGAGGATGAACTCCCGGTCCCGCAGCGCCAGCACCGAGCCGCGCACGAGGCGCGCATACTGCACCCATTGGGCCACGATCATGAAGAAGATGATCTTGTCGACACCGGTGCCGAGGATCGCAAGGAACATGATGGCAAGCAGGATGAAGGGCAGTGCCAGCTGAATATCAGCGAAGCGCATCAGCAGAACTTCGGCAATGCCGCGGTAGTATCCGGCAACGAGGCCGACGATCGTGCCGACGACCACCGCGCCCATGACGGACAAAATGCCGACCATGAGCGAGATCTTGCCGCCGACGATCACGCGCGCCAGGACGTCACGGCCGAGGGGGTCGGTGCCGAGGGGATGGGCGAGGTCCTGGAACGGCGGCGTGAGACGGGCCATGAGATCCATGCTCTCGCCCCCATCGGGGAAGAGCACGCCGGAGAACAGAACCGCCAGACCCATTCCCCCGGTGAGCAGGATGCCGAGAACGAGTTCGAGCGACCTGAAATGTCGGCGCGCCGACGACACAGCCTGAGCGGCAGCCATGGGCCCTACTCCGTCCGGATACGAGGGTCGATCAGCCCGTAGGCGATGTCGACCAGAAGATTGATGAGCACGATGAAGAGCGCGAGCACCGTAATGGTGCCCTGGAGCACCGGATAATCGCGGTTCGAGATGGCGTCGAAGGCCAGCGTGCCCATGCCGGGCCAGTTGAACACGCGCTCGATGATGACGATGCCGCCGATGAGGCCGCCGAACTGCAAGCCGATATAAGTGACAAGCGGAATGGCCGAATTGCGCAGGGCGTGCTTGTAGAGGACCACACGGTCGCGCAGGCCCTTCGAGCGCGCCACCATGATGTATTGCTGCGAGAGCGTCTCCAGCATGGAGGTGCGCACGAGGCGGACATTGGTGGCGGTGAGTATGATCGCCATGGTGAGGGCCGGCATCACGAAGCTCTCGGGCCCTTCCATGCCGCTCGGCGGCAAGAGACCGAGCACGATGGAGAACAGCAGCACCATCATGATGGCGAGCCAGAAATTCGGGAAGGACAGACCCACCAGCGACAGAATGCGGATCACTTGATCCGGCCAGCGCCCCCGGTTCACCGCTGCGTAGACGCCGAGAGGCACGGACAGGATTATGGAAGTCAGAAGCGAGGCAAACGCCAGCAGAAGGGTGGCCGGCAACGCATTGGCAATGAGCATTGAGACAGGCGTTCCACCCATGAAGCTCTTGCCGAAATCCCCTGTCACCATGCCTTCGAGAAAGCCGAGATACTGAACGAAGAATGGTCGTTCGAGACCAAGTGCTTGGCGGATGTTCTGCAGGTCCTGCTCCGTGACGTTACCGCCACCCATGAGCATGATCGCGGGGTCCCCCGACAGTCTGATCGCGAACGATACGATCAGCGTCACGGCGAGGACCACGAAGACCGCCTGCAGCAATCGTTTAAGGATGAAGCCCGCCATGGGGTGGTCCTTCCTGCTCTTGGAAAAACGGCCCCGCTCACGCGGGGCCTTCTCTTAGATCATCGGCCCAGACCTGCGTCTTGGAGGCTGCGTCCTGGGCGGCTTGTCACTCGACGGTCGTTTCCGTGAACCGGAAGCGGCGATCAGCAGGAGCATCGAAATGCTTCACCCGCTTGTTCACGCCGTAAAGCGTGTTCTGATTGTAGAGTGGGATCTCGAGTGCTTGATCGGCCACGTAGCGCGCGATCTCCTGCAGGACCTTCTCACGCTCCTTCACGTCGTACATCGTGCGCTGCTTCTCGAGAAGCGCGTTCAGCTTGGGATCGTTATCATAGGGGTTCCACTTCTCGCCCGAGTGGTACATCAGGTAAGCGGTGTTGTCGTAGTCGAAAGTCCATCCGCCCCACGCATTGTGCCAGGCTTCCCCGGTCTTGCCGTTCGGAATGATGTCGTTGAGCAAAACCGGAGGCTCGTGCGGCTGGAGGGACGGCTTGAGGCCGAGGGCCTGGAGGAAGCCGGCCGCGGCCTGTGCGACCTCGCGGAAGGTCGCGTCGTTGCCGCGGAAGTCGATCCGCACCGGTGCACCCGCCGGAACCTTCGCCTGCTGCAGCATCTGCTTTGCCTTGGCGAGATCGAAGGGCAGCGGCTTCAGGCTCGGATCGTAGCCGAAGGACAGATCGGACTGGAAGCTTGCGATCGGCTTGCCATGACCGAGGAGCACGGCCTTGATGATCGCCTCGCGGTCGATTCCCATAATCAGCGCCTTGCGGACATTCACGTCCTTGGTGATGCCGTCCCTGGTGTTGAGACGCAGGGCGACGACAGTGGGGCCGGTGATGCTGAGGAGGCTCAAATTGGGGCTTTTCTCCACCGTCGGGGCAAGACCGAACGGGATGAGGGTCGCGACGTCGATACGGCCGGACTGGAGCTCGGCCACCTGCGTATTAGCCTCCGAGATGAAGCGGGTCACGACCTTGTCAAGCTTCGGCGCGCCGCCCCAATGCTCGGGGAAAGCCTCGAGCGTGAGGCTGACCTTCGGACTGTATTCCACGAACTTGAACGGCCCGGTGCCAACCGGATTCATGTTGAAATGAGCGTCGCCCTTTTCCTGAATGTACTTGGGCGGCACGATCATGCCGCCATAGCCGGCAAGCTTCGTCAGCAGCACGGGATCCGGCTGCTTCATGACGAAATCGACCGTATTGTCGTCGACGACTTCCACACGATCGATGGTGTTGTAGTTCGACTGCTGCGGCCCCTTCCTCCCCTCCTCTCCGAGGAGTCGGTCGAATGTGAACTTCACGGCCGCGGCATTGAATGGCTCGCCGTTATGAAACTTCACGTTTTGGCGCAGCTTGAAGCGGATGCGGCTGTTGCTGTCGAGGAATTCCCAAGACGTCGCAAGGCCGGGCTTCAATTTCATGTCCGCTCCGCGAGCGGTTAGGCCGTCGAAGATGTTGTTGGCGGCGGACGACCAATCGACCAGGAATGTGTCAATGGGATCCCAGCTGCCAGGATCGATGGCAACAGCAGCAGTCAGGGTTCCGGCGGCGTTGACACCGGATGCCGTTAACGGGGTCAGAGCGACAGCGCCCGTCAGGCCGAGCGCTTTCATGGCGGTCAAGAATTTCATTGTGTTGTCTCCCTCTGGAAATTCGTCTCTCACGCAGCCCCGCGAAGCAGATCAGCTTCAACTGCCACCCAATGTCCCGGCTCGACCTCGCGCATGCGATGAATGGCAGGCTCCTGCCCGACCGGTCGCACAGGGCTGGGGATTTCTCCCTCGATGCGCGTCTTCGTCCGCTCACGCTGTGGATCGGCAATCGGTACGGCTGACAACAGCTTGCGGGTATAGGAATGCTGCGGATTCTCGAAGATCGCCTGACGCGGCCCGAGCTCGACGATCTGCCCGAGATACATTACCGCAACACGGTGGCTGATCTTTTCCACCACGGCCATGTCGTGCGTGATGAAGAGATAGGACAGCCGCTTCTTCTCCTGCAGCTCCATGAGAAGATTGACGATCTGCGCCTGGATCGACACATCGAGAGCCGACACTGATTCATCCGCAATTACGAGTTTCGGATTGCTTGCCAGCGCACGTGCGATGCAGATTCGCTGACGCTGGCCGCCCGAGAATTCGTGCGGATAGCGCTTGGCATGCTGCGGCTGCAGACCGACCTGCTCCAGCAATTCGTGAACCCGCCGCTCGCGTGCCTTGCGATCGGCGATCAGGCCATGAACGATGATCGGCTCGGCGATGCTGTAGCCCACCGTGTGGCGCGGATCGAGTGAGGCGAAGGGATCCTGGAAAATGTATTGGATCTCCTGCCGCAGGCGCCGCCGCTCCCCCCGGCTCATGGCCGCCATATCGCGCCCATCGAACCGTACCGTGCCGCCCGTGGGCTCCACGAGTTGCTGCAAGGTGCGCCCGATGGTGGACTTGCCGCTGCCGGATTCACCCACAAGCGCCAGCGTCTCGCCGGGATAGATGTCGAAGCTGACCTCCTCCACCGCATGGACGCGATGGGTGACGCGCCCGAAGAAGGTCTTGCCCACATCGAATCGCGTGGTGAGCTTGTCCACCTGCAGGATCGGCTTCGTGTAATCGGCCGTGTTCTGCTCGTGCGTATCGCCAACAGCCTTCGCCACGCCGCCGTCCATCACCATCACGGGTGTGCGTTTCGGCAAGGGCTGCCCTTTCAGACTGCCCAGGCGCGGCACGGCGGACAGAAGGGCTTTGGTATAAGGATGCTGGGGAGCGGCGAAGATGTCGCGCACTGGCGCCTGCTCCACCTTCTCGCCTTTCCACATTACCACCACGTCGTCGGCCATCTCGGCCACCACGCCCATGTCGTGGGTGATGAAGATGACGGCGGTGCCCATCTCGGCTTGCAGGTCGCGGATGATGTTGAGGATCTGGGCCTGGATCGTCACGTCGAGTGCGGTCGTCGGTTCGTCGGCGATCAACAGCTTCGGGTTGCAGGCGAGCGCCATGGCGATCATCACGCGCTGGCGCATGCCGCCGGAGAGCTGGTGAGGATAACGGTCGAGCAGCTTGTCGGCATCGGGCAGACGCACCTTCTGCAGCAGCTCCTTTGCCCGCAGGCGCGCATCGCGCCCGCTCAGGCCCTGGTGCAGGATCAGGGTCTCGGAAATCTGGTTGCCGACGGTGAAGACGGGATTGAGCGACGTCATTGGCTCCTGGAAGATCATGGCGATGTCGTTGCCGCGGATCTCCCGGAGCCGGCTGTCGGAGGCTTTGACAAGATCGATGGCCTCGCGGCCGTCTGGTCGGAAGAGCACCTGCCCTCCGGTGATGCGTCCGCCGGTATAGTCGGTCAGGCGCATGATCGCCAGGGAGGTAACGGATTTGCCCGATCCCGACTCTCCGACGACCGCCAAGGTCCGGCCCGGCTGCACGTCGAAGCTCACATCCCTGACGGCTTTGAAGGCTCCGGTCCCCGATCCGAACTCCACCGACAGAGAGCGAACCGACAGGAGAGTTGGGTCCTGAGACCTACGATTGGCAGTGTCCGACATCCATCCACGCTCTTACGAGTGCCCTGACCCGACCAACGTCAGGTAAGTACCTCTATGATACCTGTCATCCATCACAGCTACGGGACTGATGCGTCAAGCACTGTTTGCGTCAGATCAGGTCGTCGCCGGGATCATAGATCCGGCACCTCGAAAAGCGCCAGTCTCTTTGTTACTGCGTAACCCATTCGCCACCGCGCATGAGAGTCTCGGCCTGACCGTCCTGCGTGATCCCGTCCACGTCAATCTGATCAGAGCCGATCATCCAGTCGATATGGATCAGGCTCTTGTTGGAACCATGGGAGGCGAGTTCCTCTTCGCTCATCGTCCCGCCGTTGCGGATGCACTTGCTGTAAGCTTGACCAAGGGCGATGTGACTGGAGGCATTCTCGTCGAACAGGGTGTTGAAGAAGAGAAGCCCGCTCTGGGAGATCGGAGAGGAGTACGGCACCAGAGCCACCTCACCGAGGCGGCGGGCGCCCTCATCGGTATCGAGGACCTTGTTCAACACGGCGTCACCGGTGCGCGCCTTGCTCTCGACGATGCGCCCGGCCTCGAACCGAACCTGGATGTCCTGGATGAGGGTGCCGTTGTAGGAAAGCGGTTTGGTGCTGGTCACGACGCCATCCACCCGGTCCTTGTGCGGCGTGGTGAAGACCTCCTCGGTCGGGATGTTGGCGTTACAGACGATGCCGTTTTTCGCCGCGGTCGAGCCGCCATTCCATTCATGCCCGTTCGCGAGGCCCACACGCAGGTCCGTGCCGGGGCCGCGAAAATGCAGCGCGGCATAGTTCTTCTCATTCAGCATGCGAGTGCGTGCCTGGAGACTGGCATTGTGCTCTTCCCAGGCCGCGATCGGATCGGGGGTATCGACGCGGGAGGCCGAGAAGATCGCCTGCCAGAGCTTGGCGACGGCCACATCCTCGGGAACGTCCGGGAATACGGTCCTGGCCCAGGCCGGTGTCGCAGCCGAGACGATAGTCCAGTTGATGTCGAAGCCTGCGATCATGTTGAGCGCCGGCATATAGGCCTTGGAGCGCGCCCGGTTGGCGCGTGAGACCTTTTCCGGATCTTCCTTGGCGAGGAGCGAGGGATCCTCGCCGACGATGGCGAGCCGCGCCGCGCCGTTCCTGTAGGCGGCCGCCATACCCTCGTAAAGCCAGGCTGGGGCCGTATCGAAACCCTCGTCACGCCCGTGGCGGAAGCGCATGAGGGTGCTCTCCTCGTCGGAAAAGATCGTGGTGACGAGGGAGGCGCCGGCCCTGTAGGCATGCTCCGTGATGCGCCGCACCAGGGCGATGGCGTCCAGGGGAGCGGTCACGACCAGTTCCTGTCCGGGCTTCAGCCCCAGCCCAACCCGGACAGCAACTTCCGCCAAGCGATCGAGAAGCTTGGCATGCGAGGAGGCCTCGGCTGGGTTCCGGAATTGTTCGTTCATGATCTTAGGCTCTCGAAACTGAAAAGGGATGGCGGGAGAGGCTACACGGCTCTGCCGCCGGTGCAACCTCGATGGGCGAAAATCTCACCTCTGCGGCGACTTAACCGCGCCGAGTGCCTCAGGATCGAAGGCAACGCTCTTGATGATGGCATAGATCGCCAGGCCGGGCTTCAGACCAAGCTCCTCCACCGATTTGCGGGTCACGCGCGCCACGAGAGCATCGCCGCTGCAATCGAGTTGCACGTCCACGCTCGCCCCTTCGGCAGTCTCAATGGAGGAAATCCGTCCCGGTAGGACATTCAAAGCGCTCATGCCGACCGGCTTCTGGAGGGACAACATGATGTCTCGCGCCCGCAGACGCACGCGCAGGCCCGTGCCGATGGTCTGCGTCAGGCGCGGGACCGTCAATGGTCCCGCCTTAGCCTGCAGAACGGTCAGGCCGAAGGAATCCTCGTGGCGCAGGATCCGGGCCTCGATCAGGGCGCCAGCTTCCGCGAACCCGGGCTGCAGGAAGAGATGGGGATGGCGGAGGATATCGGCTACCGGGCCGGACGCCGTCACCCGTCCCTCGGACAGAACGACGACGGATGTGGCAAGTCTCGCTATTTCGGCTATGGAATGGCTGACGAGAACGATAGGCACCTCGCCCTCGTCGCGCAGCCGCTCGATATAGGGATAGATCTCGGCCTTACGCGCGTCGTCGAGAGAAGCCAGCGGCTCATCCATGAGCAGCAGGCGTGGATCGGCCAGCAGCGCCCGCCCGATGGCGACCCGCTGCTTCTCGCCGCCTGACAATGTGGACGGCCGTCGCTCGAGCAGATGGCGAATGCCGAGAAGGTCGACGACATCATCGAAACTCGTCTTCTTGTCCCTCCTGGGCGTGAACCACCGCCCGAAAAGCAGGTTCTGCCGCACGTTGAGATGCGGGAAGAGACGTCCTTCCTGAAATACATATCCGATGCGCCGCCGATGCTTGGGCACGAAGATGTTCTTTTCCGTATCGACCAGCACCTTTTCCTGCACGTGGATCCGGCCATAGTCTGATCGAACGAGTCCGCCAATGGCATTCACGATGGTCGTCTTGCCTGAGCCGGAGGGCCCAAACAGCGCTGTGAGCTTTCCATTCGACTGGAAAGACGCTTCAAGAATGAAGGTGCCTTGCTCATGCCGGATGTCGACGTCGAGGATCATGACGCGCGAACCTGCCGACCGACACGCCGCGCAAGCCATTCGGAACACCAGAGCGCCGCGATGGAGATGACGATGGAGACAAGTGTCAGCCGCATGGCGCCGCCCTCGCCGCCGGGCACCTGCGTGTATGCGTAGATCGCAGTCGGGATGGTCTGAGTCTCACCGGGAATATTGGACACGAAGGTGATCGTCGCGCCGAACTCGCCCATGGCTTTCGCGAACGACAGCACCATGCCCGCAATGATGCCTGGCAGGATCAGCGGCAGAGTCACAACGGCGAACACCCAAGCGGGATGCGCGCCCAAGGTGCCGGCAGCCTCCTCGAGCTTGCGGTCCACCGATGCGATGGACAGGCGGATCGCCCGTACCAGCAGCGGGAAACCCATGATGGCGCAGGCGAGCGCCGCGCCTGTCCATCGGAAGGACAGCACGATGCCGAACTGGTCGGCGAGAAATGAACCAATCGGCCCACGCCGTCCGAAACCGACGAGCAGGAACCAGCCGACGACGACGGGCGGCAGGACAAGAGGCAGATGGACGATGACGTCAAGCGCCTGCCGCCCCCAGAAGCGCCCGCGCTCCAGGGCAAAGGCTATGGCAATTCCCGGCACGAGACTGGCCGTCATGGCCACAAGGGCAACCTTCAGGCTGAGGCGTACGGCTGTCCATTCTTCGGGAGAAAGCCAGTCCGTCACGAGCCCGAGCCCGCTTTGCCGATGAACGCGAAGCCCTGCTTCTCGAAAGAAGGTTTGGCTTTGTCAGAGCGCAGAAAAGCCAGGAACGACGCTGCATCCGGATGGTTCGACTCCTTTGTGAGCGCAACCGGATAGACGATGGGCGGGTGGCTGGTTTCCGGAAAGGTCGCAACGATCGTTACGCCCGGATCCGGTAGGGCATCGGTCTTGTAGACGATCCCGAGCGGTGCTTCGCCACGGGAGACGAAAAGGAGCGCAGCACGCACGTTCTCGGCCTGCGCGATCTTGCCCTTCACGCCCTCCCAGGCGCCAAGATGCTCGAGGGCCGCCTTGCCGTACTTGCCCGCAGGTACCGACTCGACATGACCCATCGCGAGACGTTCGCGGCCGAGAACCGATGCGAGATCCAGGCCGGGCCGAAGCGCGATCTGCATGTTCGAACCCTTCGGCGCCACGAGCACAAGAGCGTTGCCGAGGAGGCTCGCCCGGCTTTCGGGTTTGACCATGCCTTTCGAGGCCAGGTAGTCCATCCAATCGAGATCGGCCGAGAAGAAGAGATCGGCTGGTGCGCCTGCCTCGATCTGCTTGGCCAGCGCATTGCTGGCCGCATAGGACACGACGATCCGCTTTCCGGTCTCGCGCATCCAGGCTGCACTGGCGTCATCGAGTGCGTTCTTAAGGCTGGCGGCGGCGAAGACCACCAGGTCCCTGGTCTGAGCGGACGCACTGCCGGTTAGTACGAGGCCTGCAAGGAACAGTCCTATCAGTCCTGTCTTCAAGGCTTGTACCGGATGCATCGTTTCAGTCCCTCCGACGAGACCTGCCCCGTCGGGCGCATCCTAACGAAGCTGTCTGAGCCTTCAAGCCGGCCGGCGCCTTGTGGACGGCTTCTTCACCGTGGAGCGGACCAGCCGATAGCCGAGCAGCGCAGCGACAATGGCAGCATAGACGAGCGGCTCGGGCGGCCAGGATTTCACCACGAGGACGAAATGCAGCACTGCACCGATCGCTGCCAGATAGACCAGGCGGTGCAGCTTGGCCCAGGCCTGTCCGCCCATGCGCCGGATCGCGGCATTGTTCGACGTGGCGGCAAGCGGCACGAGGATGACGAAGGTTGCCATGCCGATGGTGATGTAAGGTCGCTTCACAATATCGGCCACGATGGCCGCAACATCGAGCCCTTGGTCGAGCACGAGATAGGTGAGGAGATGCAGGGCCGCGTAATAGAAGGCGAGCAGTCCCAGAGCACGGCGATAGCGCAGCAAGTTGATGTTGAAGAGCTGGCGCAGGGGCGTGACCGTCAGGGTGGCAATCAGGAAGCGCAGGGCCCAGAGGCCCAGCGCCTGCTCCAGATAGCGCATCGGATCTGCCCCGAGCTGATCGGTGAAGCCCGCATAAAACAGCCAGACCGCCGGGACAAAGCCGACGAGGTACACGGCAATCTTTGGTATCTGAGGAAGAACGAAACTCTTCCTCCCGCCCTGAACGGAAGCTCGTCCCGCCATCAGTAGAATTTCCGCAGGTCCATACCGGTGTAGAGGCTCGCCACCTGCTCGGCATAGCCGTTGAACATGAGTGTCGGACGGCGCTTCACGAAAAGGCCGCCCTCACCGATGCGCCGTTCGGTAGCCTGGCTCCAGCGTGGATGGTCTACGCTCGGGTTCACGTTCGCATAGAAGCCGTATTCGCTCGGCGCCTGCTTGTTCCAGGATGTCTCGGGCTGCTTTTCGACGAAGCTTATCCGGGTGATCGACTTGATGCCCTTGAAGCCGTATTTCCACGGAACCACGAGACGGATCGGTGCGCCGTTCTGGTTCGGCAAGGTCTCGCCATAGAGCCCCACGGCCAGAATGGTCAGCGGGTTCATGGCCTCGTCGAGACGCAGACCCTCCACATAGGGCCAGTCGAGCACCGGGAAGATGGATTGGACACCGGGCATCTCGTCCGGCCGATAGGCCGTCTCGAAGGCGACGTACTTGGCGCTCCCGAGAGGTTCCACGCGTTTGATCAGGTCCGCCAGCGGGAAGCCGACCCAAGGGATGACCATGGACCATCCCTCGACGCAGCGCATGCGATAGATGCGCTCCTCCAGGGTCGACGACTTGATGAGATCCTCCACGGCGAATTCGGCTGGCTTGTTGACCATGCCATCGATCCTGACCGTCCATGGGGATGTCTTGAGGCTGCCGGCCTTGGCCGCCGGATCCTCCTTGCCGGTCCCGAATTCGTAGAAGTTGTTGTAGCTCGTGACGTCCTCGCGGCTCGTCTTCTTCTCGTCCGTGGAGAAGGCGCTTTTCGCGGCGGACAGGGGGGCCGCTTCCAAGCCCTTCGGCAGGGCTCCCGCCAAGGCCAACCCGGCGGCGCCGGCCATCCATTGACGGCGGTTGAAATAGACCTCTCGGGACGTGATCTCGGAGGGCAGGACATCGGCAGGGCGGCGGATCAGCACGGCATCACCTCGTTGGGAACCCATTGTGAATGGGTACACCCGAGAACGCCAGAGGTGCTCTCACGTTTCCGTTACATGCTAACTTTTAGATTGCGTCGGGTCATCAAGACTCGATGGCACGGACGAATTTCCGCGTGATCTCCCGCGGATTGGTGATTGCGGTGCCCACCACCACCGCATGGGCTCCACGGCGAAAGGCTTCCGCGACGAGATCCGGCGTGTCGAAGCGGCCTTCCGCAACGACAGGCGCCGGGAGCTCAGCCACGAGGGCCGACAGAAGCTCCAGATCGGGGCCTTCGGACTTTCGTGACGCCGTCACTTCGGTGTAGCCGGACAGCGTGGTCGCGACATAGGTCGCGCCTGCCGTATGAGCCGCCCTTCCCTCCTCCAGCGTGGCGATATCGGCGAAAACCTCGTTGCCGAGTTCGGAACGGATGCGCCCGATCAAGCGGCCGACCGGTTCCCCGTCGCGCGGGCGCAGTGTCGCATCAATGCCGATGATGTCGGCGCCTGCTCTGGCGATCTGAGCGGCCTGCTCGAAACTTGGCGTGATGTAGACCGGGAATCGGTCGTCCCACACCTTCGCGATTCCGATGATCGGAAGATTCGTCACAGCGCGGATGGCCGCAATGTCCGCCTCACCGTTGGCCCGGATCCCTCGGGCACCGCCTGCCTCCGCCGCCCGCGCCATCGCGGACATGTAGATGGGCCCATGCAGCGGATTGTCGGCGCGCGCCTGGCAGGAGACGACGAGAACGCCCTTCGGAATCAGCATCTCGGGGTCCTACTTTACGGCACCGGCCGTCATCCCCTGGATGAACTGGCGCGACAGGGCGATGTAAAGGAGCGTGATGGGCGCCGCCGCGATGGTGAGGCCAGCAAACAGCATGCCCCAATCCGTAGTGTACTCGCCCATGAAGGTGGTGAGCCCCTGCGGCAGGGTCTTGCGCGTATCGGTCTGGATGAAGACGAGCGGGAAGAAGAAGTCGTTCCAGATCGGCACCGCGTTCTGAATCGCTGCGATCGCCATGGGCGGGCGTGCCAGCGGCAGCATGACCGACCACATGATGCGAGGCTCCGAGGCGCCGTCGATGCGCGCCGCATCCTCGAGTTCCGCCGGCAAGGTCCGGAGAAATCCGGCCATGATGAACACCGTCGAAGGCAGGCCGATGGCCGTATAGGTGACGATCAGGCTCCACCGGCTGTCGAGGAGGCCGAGATCCCGCAGCAGGATGAAGAGCGGGATCACTGCGAGCTTCAAGGGCAGCATCAGCCCCGCCAGGAAGAACAGCAGGATGAAGGTGTTGGTGCGCGATTCATAACGGGCGACCGCATAACCCGCCATGGTGCCGAGCACGAGGATCAGGATGATCGAGGTGCCCGTCACGAGGATAGAGTTGACGAAGTAGGTCGGCATCGCGGTTTCGCCGAGCACTTTGGCGAAGTTCCCGACCTGCGTGAAGTCGGGCAAGGCGAAGGGATGCTCAAAGATCTCGCCCGTCGTTTTGAAGGCGGACAGAACCATCACCACGACCGGGTAGAGCATGATGAAGGAGTTGGCGATTAGGATAACCTGTGCGAGCAGCACGAAGGGAATGGCCTGGCGCGTTGCCGGGGTATCGGACGTGATGGCGGTCAAAACTGGATCTCCCGACGGCGCAGCCACAGGGTCAGCATGGACGCGAAGACGACGATGAAGAGGAACAGGAGCGTAGCGAGCGCCGAGCCCATGCCGAAGTTCTGGATGCTGGCGCTCTGGTTGCCGAAGGCCGTACGGTAGAAGACCAGGCCCAGCACGTCGGTGGAGCCGAAGGGCGAGCCGTCGAGCCCCACCATCACGTAAGGGATCTCGAACCAGTTGAACGCGCCGATAAAGAGCAGCGTGAACAGAATGGTGGTGCTCGGCGCCACCAGCGGCCACACGATGTTCTTCAGAAGCTGCCACTCGTTGGTGCCGTCGAGCCGAGCCGCCTCGATGACATCCGGGGGGATGCGCTGCATGCCGGCGAGATAGACGAGCGCCGGAAAGCCGACGAAATGCCAGGCATTGGCAAGGATGAGTGCACCGAGGGCCGTCGAGGAATCGCCGAGCCATGGCTTGGCCCATGAATCGAGCCCAATGGAATAGAGTGCCTGGTTTATGATACCGAAATTCGGATTCAGGAAAAGCTTCCAGAGAAACCCGACGATGATGGTCGACAGCACCACCGGCACGAAGATCGCCACCCGGTGGAAGCGGAAGCCGAAGGGTTCCTTGTAGAGGAGCCAAGCAAGAAAGAACCCGCCGCCGTTCTGGATGATCATCAGCGCAATTAGCGCATAGACGTTGTGAAGGAAGGCGTTCCACACCACCGGTGCCATGGTGGCGCCGAACAGCACTTCCTTGAAGTTCTTCAGGCCGACGAACTCGCCGCGCGCCAGCCCCTGCCAATCGTAGAAAGCATAGGCGAAGGCCGACAGGATCGGGTAGACCACGAACAGCGACATGAAGACGATGGGCGGAACGACGAGAAACGCCACCCACAATCGGTGCTTCAGCGTTCGAGGTTGTTGGCGCGAGGCTTGCATGAAATCAAAAGCTTTCGGGATGGGCGGCAGGCAATGGAGCCTGCCGCCCCTTCGTCAAGGTCTTACTTCTGGAACGGCTTGTAGTAGGTCGCGATGCCCTTGTTGATCTCGGCCGCGGCCTGCTCCGGAGTCTGCTGGCCGGCCAGCATCTTCTGCACGTTCGACTGCAGCAGCACCGAACCGCTCGGCTCCTGATAGCGGAAGCGGACGAGCATCAGGTAGGACATGGAGTTCTCGGCCAACTTCGCTACGTCCTGTGTGATCGGATCCTCGATCTTGATGCCTTTGATCGGTGACAGGTTCTTGAGCGTGTTCGTGAAGGCAGTGCCATATTCGGGCGTGGCGAGGAACCGCACGAACTTGAGTGCAGCGTCCTTCTTTTCCGTCTTGGCGTTCACCGCATAGCCGCCATCGTAATAGGTGGCGATCAGCGCCTGATCCCCCGCCTTGAGGACCGGAGCCGGAAACACGCCGAGGTCGAGCGTAGGATTCTGGTTCTTGAAGTTCGCCACCTCATAGGAGCCGCCCGCGAACATGGCTGCACGACCTGCCACGAAGAGCTGCTGCGAGGACGGATAATCCACCCCGGTGAAGTTCGGCGCGAAGTACTGGCTGATGTCCTTCAGCTTGGCGAGGGCGTTGACGAAGCGCGGATCGGTGAAGTTCGCCTTGCCGGACACGATGTCCGCCTCGAACTCCTTGCCAAGCATGGACGAGAGCAGGCCGCCGACGATCGTCTCGTTCTGCCAGGCCGTGGCCGTGCCGTTGGAGAACGGATTGATGTTCTTGGCCTTCAGCGCCTGGGCCAGCGCCATCATCTCGTCCCAGGTCTTCGGCGGATTTAAATTGTTATCCTTGAAGATCTTCTTGTTGTAGACGACGAGTTGGGCCTGCATGGCGAAAGGAACCGCATAGACCTTGCCGTCCGGGCGCAAGGTCTCGGCCGCGAGCGCGGGCTCCGGAAAATTCGCCAGCTCAGGCACGTTCTGCTGGTCGAGGGCGAGCAGGTAGCCGGGTGTCGCAATCGTCTCGAGATTGCCGTAGGCGCGGACCTGGATCACGTCCGGGCCGCGGCCGGCCGCGAGAGCCGTGGAGAGAATGGTCTGGTAATTCTCAGGCGCATAGGTCTCGAACTTCACCGTGATGCCCGGTTCCTTCGCCTGGAACTTCTTGATGATGTCCTGGTAGAAGGCCCTGTCTTCTTGACGCCAGCTCCAGAAGGTCAGCTCGGTCTGGGCCATGGCGGCAGTGCCTGAGAGCAGGAAGCCGCCGGCGGCGGCGCCCATCAGAATGCGTCGGGTCAGTTTCATTGTCGGTTCCCTCATTGTTGAAGTCCTTGTCCTCCCACCGCAGGGCATGAGCTTCAGCCATGCCCTGCGGAATCTCTTCAGCCCCATGGCTCGGCTGCGATGACGAGAAACGTCGCATCGTCATGCGTTTTAACACGCGGATAAGCGCCTGCCATGAGGTCGTCCCGCTCCTTGTCCCGGAGCTCCTCCATCAGATCACCCCCCTCGCCCGCAGCAAGCCGGGCATGGAGGGCTTGGTCGGAATAGGCTCCGAACACATCCACGAGCCGCATGAAGCCATCGGTGGCCAGCACGATGGGCTTGCCTGGCATCACGTGCGCCTCGAATCGCAGTTCGTGCCCGGCCCAGGCACGGAGCGGGTTCACGACCCAGTAGCCGTCCGGCCGGTTCAGCTTGGTCCGGTTCTCCAGGATCTGGCGTTTCACGGGTTCTGGGATGGAGCCCGGCGCGTGCTCTTGGGCCCCGAGGACCGCCAGCGTCTTCCTCTCGAAAGGCTTCGCCCGCTCATCGCTCCAGCGGACGATTCCTTGTTCAGTGGGCACCAGGGCGATCACGTCGCCCAGGAAGCGGCCCTGGATTGCCAGCTGCCCACCCTCCCCCGTGCGGGCCTCGATCAGACCCAGGCAGGCGGAGGGAGCCTGGTGGCCGTCGATGGACGGGACGTGGCCCGCGCTCTCACGGAAGGCGGCATGGACCTCAGGCTCCAGGCGGCTCAGCACCGAAGCGGCGTCCCCTTCCCCCGCGAGATTCATAAGCCTGTCATCGATCATCCCAGCGAGCCATGCAGCATCGCTGCCACTGGAGGTGAGGCGCTCGTCGGACAGGCCCGTCGCGCCGTCGATCACCCAGGCAAATGACCCGCACAGGCCGATCCCGTCTTCATTGACACGGGAGCCTGGCAGAGAAAGCCGGTCCAAGGGCCGGAAGCGGAAAATGGGGCCAGTCGCGTTCACGAGCTAACTGGTCTCATATTGGTCGCGTTATGTCCATACTGGTCTTAAAGGCTTTTGACATCCTCCCCAAGGTTCAAAAGGCTTACACAGGATCGGTTTGATCGAATCCCGGACCTGGGCGTTAGTGCTTTGATGAACCCCTGCGGTGAAGGGAAAGCCATGGTCACCCTCGAGATAGACGGCAAGGCGGTTGCCGTGACGAACGCGGACGAGGAACAGGCCCGCGAACTCTTTCTCAGCGAGAGCTTTAAAGATGACCTGAAGTCGTTTAAGAGCGAGGGCCGCTCCCTCTGGGACGGCTCAGCTGCCTTGACGACACGGCCCGCATCGGAACACGAGATCGATGCCTTCTATGAGGCCCTGGACGAAGAGGACGAGGTCGACGAAGACGGCGAAGACTATGACGACGACCTCGATATCGATGTCGTGTTCCTGGTGTCCATCGACGAAATTGACGACGCCGCTGCCTCCGGCTGATCATCCTTATCGGAGCCCTGACAGGCTCCCCAGACACGGTTCAGCCCTAATCCCATGCCTTTTCCCAAAACCAATCCCAGCCTCGAACGCGCCCTTGCCGACCGAGGCTACAACGACCCGACCCCCGTCCAGGCCGCCGTGCTGCAGCCGGACGCTCTTGATCGCGACCTCCTCGTCTCCGCCCAGACCGGATCCGGCAAGACGGTGGCCTACGGGCTCGCCATGGCGTCCACTCTCCTGGGTGATTCCGAGCGCTTCGACGCACCACGCGAGCCATTGGCGCTGATCATCGCCCCGACCCGCGAACTCGCCCTCCAGGTCAATCGGGAGCTGATCTGGCTCTACGGACCGGCCGGCGCACGGGTCGCCTCCTGCGTCGGCGGCATGGATGTGCGCCGCGAGCAGCGGGCCCTTGCCGACGGTTGCCATATCGTGGTCGGCACGCCCGGCCGTCTGCGTGACCACCTGGAGCGCGGGCGCCTCGACACCTCGAAGATGCGCGTCGTGGTGCTCGACGAGGCCGACGAGATGCTCGATCTCGGGTTCCGGGAGGATCTGGAATTCATCCTGGATGCGACCCCAGCGGAGCGCCGCACGCTCCTGTTCTCCGCAACCCTGCCGAAGAACATTGTCACCCTGGCGCGGCGCTACCAGCGCGACGCTCATCGCATCGATACCCTGGTTGAGAACGAGCCGCACGGCGACATCGAGTACCGCGCGCTCAGGATCGCTCCCAACGAGGTCGAGCATGCGGTCGTCAATGTGCTGCGCTTCTACGAGAGCCGCGGCGCCATGGTGTTCTGCCACACCCGCGAGGCGGTGCGGCATCTGCATGCCAGTCTGATCGAGCGCGGCTTCGCGGCGGTCGCCCTCTCCGGCGAGCTGACCCAGAACGAGCGCAGCAACGCCCTCCAATCTTTGCGCGATGGACGCGCCCGGGTCTGCGTCGCCACCGACGTGGCAGCCCGCGGCATCGACCTGCCCGACCTCGGCTTGGTGATCCACTTCGATCTGCCGAACGACCACGAGACGCTCCTGCACCGCAGCGGCCGCACGGGCCGCGCCGGACGAAAGGGCGTGTGCGTGCTGCTCGTGCCCTATACCCGCCGCCGCAAGGCCGAGAGGCTGATCGACATGGCCGGCGTCGAGGTGACCTGGGCCGGCCCGCCTTCGGCCGAGGAAATCCGCCTGCGCGACCGGGAGCGGCTGATGCAGGATCCGATCTTCTCCGAGGAAACGACGGAAGAGGATATCGCCATGGCGCGGGCACTCCTGACGGAGCGCTCGGCCGAGGAGATCGCCAATGCCCTGGTGCGCTTCCATCGCGCACGCCTGCCAGAGCCGGAAGAAATCGTCGATGCGGGCGCAGACCGCGAGCCGCGCCAGCGCAAGGACAAGCGCGAGCGGCAGGACGAGCGCCTGCGCGGCTTCAAGGACAGGGGCAGAGATTCCTCGGAAGGCGGCTTCGAACGTTCGTCCGAGGACATGGTGTGGTTCCGCATGAGCGTCGGACGGCGCAACAACGCCGATCCCCGCTGGCTGCTGCCGATCATCTGCCGCCTGGGCCATGTGACGAAGAAGGAGATCGGCTCGATCAAGATCTTCGACCGCGAGACGAAGTTCGAGATCGCAAAGTCGCATGCGCCGAAATTCGCCTCCGCCGTGCGCAAGACGAACGACGAGGACATCCGCATCGAGCCGGCCGATGCTGGTCCAGGCAAGCCCCGCGATATGAAGCCCCGCGACGGCAAACCTTGGGAGCGCCCGAAGGGCAAGGGCGCGAAGGAAAGAGGTGGTCCCCCTTCCTACGGGAAGCCAAAGGGTACCAAGGGGCTGAAGGATGAGAAGCATCCGAAGAGCAAGAAGCGTTCATCGGACAAGCACAACTGAGGGAATTCGACAGGCCGAGTCGTCACTGCGGCTCGGCCTGAATGGCATGCGAGCCGATAGCGCGGAAGAGTGGCGCTATTCCGGCCTCGACAGTCCCGCGACGGCGCCGGCGTCCGGAACGAGCTCAGGCTCCTGCCATC
>JAESFT010000323.1_pt1 | contig 36096 bp, 37 predicted proteins | sample 9269451 | NCBI WGS metagenome assembly JAESFT01 (sample SAMN14502557, study PRJNA617106) | algae metagenome | isolation source: Scytonema hyalinum WJT4-NPBG1 and co-occurring heterotrophs from well... | place: USA: Mojave Desert, Joshua Tree National Park, California | collected 2006-05-25
TTGCCTTGGGGCATCGAGTCGACGGACGTGACAGGGTCGCTTCGGGCCCTGTTCTTCGGCTTCAACGTGGGCGACGTCACCATCTCCCTGTCGTCGATCCTTATTGCGGCCCTGCTCTTCGCCGGGGGCTTCGCCGTCACCCGGGTGATCCAGCGTTGGCTCAACAACACCTTCCTGCCGGCGACCGATCTCGATGCGGGCCTGCGCAACTCGATCAGCACCGCAGCAGGATATGTCGGCATCATTATCGCGGGCGTGATGGCCTTCACCTATCTGGGTCTCAGCCTGGAGCGCGTGACCATCGTGGCCGGCGCGCTGTCGGTGGGTATCGGTTTCGGCCTGCAGTCCATCGTCAACAACTTCATCTCCGGCCTGATCCTGCTCTGGGAGCGCCCCATCCGGGTCGGCGATCTTGTGGTCGTCGGCGACGGCGAGGGCTATGTGCGCCGGATCAATGTGCGCTCGACCGAGATCCAGGCTTTCGACCGCTCCACGATCATCGTACCGAACTCGAACCTGATCTCCGGCATCGTGCGCAACCGGGTGCGCAACGACCGCGTGGGACGCGTGCTCGTCTCTGTTCCCGTTCCTCGGGCCTCGGACCCCGATCAGGTGGCGGAGGTCATGCGCATGGCGGCCCTCGCCCACCGGGAGGTGATGAGCGAGCCCGCACCCCGGGTGCTGTTCAAGAAGGTCACGGAAAACACCATCGATTTCGATCTCATCTGCTTCGTGGACGATATTGACGCCGCGGCTCGGGTTTCGAGCGACATCTATTTCGAGATCTTCCGCGGCCTGCGCAAGGCCGGCATCGGCGTTCCCGCGCCGGCACCGGCGTCCGAACCGGTTGAGGAGCCGCACGACAAGGCGCCGAAAACTGAGGAGAAAGAGGACGAAACCTTAACCCTTCTCAAGGATAAGACGCCTGCATGAAGCGTCTTATCCTCTTGATCCTTCCCGCCCTCGCTCTGGCCGCTTGCCAGAGCGAGAAGCCTGTCCAGCGCAGCCAGACCCCGAGCTTCTATGTCTCGATGGCCCGGGCCGATGCCGAAGTGGACGCCGCCATGGCCCGCGACATGATCGGCGCCTATCGCGGCAACAACGGCCTGCGGCCCCTCACCCTTGATCCCGATCTGCAGGCGGCCGCCCAGGCGGAGGCCGACGCCATGGCAAAGGCCGACAAGCCGAGTTCCGCAGAGACCTTCAAGGCGCGTCTCGTTACCGCGGGCTTCACGGCTCCGGCCGCGAACCTCTCCGCCGGCTACCACACCCTAGCCGAGGCCTTCTCGGGCTGGCGCGAGAGCCCGCAGCACAACCGGGTCCTTCTCGATTCCAGAGCGACCCGGATCGGGATCGCAACGGCCTATGCGCCGAGCTCCAAGTACAAGGTCTACTGGGTTCTCGCGGTCGCGGCCGACCGACGTTGATCCTTAGCAGGATCCGCGTAAGGGCCGTTCCGGAACTTAACATATGTGAACGCGCTTTAGCTTGAGGAACTCTCAAGCTGGACGAGTGCGCGTTTCGACCCATGCCGGATTTCGACCCCAAACTGGGCAGGCAACTGCCGCCTCCTCCTGCGACGGGCAGCGAACAGGAGGTCGGTCCCGGTCAAGGCAACACCCTGGCGAAGGAGGCCGCCGTCGCGGCGGCCCATCATCCGAACCCGCCTCATCCCCACGAGATGTCTCCCAGCATCCTTCGGGAGCTGTTTCTGCTCTTTCGCGACATGCTCCAGAACGGGAAGGGCTGGCCCATGCTGCGGCTGGGCGTGGCCATTCTCGTCATCCTCGTCGGCAACATGTTCGGTCAGGTTAGGCTCAATGAATGGAACGGCGCCTTCTTCGATGCGGTCGAGAAGCGCGATACGTCCGCGTTCTTTGATCAGCTTATGGTTTTTCTGGTCATCATCGCAGTGCTTCTGGCTCTCGTGGTGGCGCAGACCTGGCTGCAGGAGCGTCTCAAGATCCGGCTGCGCCAGCGTCTGACGCAGGTGCTGCTCGACATCTGGCTCAAGCCGAACCGGGCCTACCAAATGGGCTTCATGGGCGAGAACAGCGCCCAGCCGGATCAGCGGATGCAGGAGGATTGCCGTCTCTTTTCCGAACTCTCGACCGAGCTCGGGGTCGGCATGCTGCAGGCTTTCCTGCTTCTCGTGAGCTTCATCGGCGTCCTGTGGGCGCTGTCGGGGCCGGTGAGCTTCACCTTGAGCGGCCGGGAGATCACGATCCCCGGCTACATGGTCTGGGTTGCAGTCGGCTATGCCGGGATCGGGACCGGGCTCACTTGGCTCGTCGGGCGCCCGATGATCCGCCTCAACACGCTGCGCTATGCGCGAGAGGCCGAACTGCGGTTTGCGCTCGTGCGGGTGAACGAGAGTGCCGAAAGCGTCGCTCTCTATAATGGTGAGCCGGACGAGCGCCGCAACCTCGATGAATTTGTCGAGGCCGTCCTCAAGGCGTCCCGGCGCCTGTCCAGCGGCCTCGCCCGCCTGACCTGGATCACCTCGGGCTACGGCTGGCTCGCCATCGTGGTGCCCATTCTCGCGGCCGCGCCGGATTATTTCGCGGGACGCCTGTCGTTCGGCGAGATGATGATGGTGGTCGGCGCCTTTAATCAGGTGCAGTCGGCGCTGCGCTACTTCGTCGACAACTTCCCAAAGATCGCCGATTGGCGCTCCGCCGTCCTGCGCGTCGCCACGTTCCGGCAGGCCGCCATCGATCTTGACGAGGTTGCAGCCGAGACCCGTCAGATCGAGACCGGCCCCCATCCCAAGGGTTGGCTCAGTTTCGAGGGCGTCTCGATCGCGCTCAACGACGGCAGCATCCTCATCGAGGATGCGACGGCCGAAATCCGGCCCGGCGAGCGGGTGCTGATCATGGGCGAATCGGGCGCCGGCAAGAGCACGCTGTTCCGCGCCATCTCCGGGCTCTGGCCCTGGGGCTCCGGCCGGATCCGCATCCCAAAATCCGAGGAGATGATGTTCCTGCCGCAACGGCCTTATCTCCCCTTGGGAACGCTGCGGGCTGCCATCAGCTATCCGGCCTCGCCCGAAACCTTCGACGATGCCCAGGTGCGCGAGGCGCTCGAGCGCTGCGGCTTGGGCGAGTTCGTCGAAATGCTCGACCGGCACGAGCGCTGGGACCGGAGCCTGTCGCTCGGCCAGCAGCAGCGGATAGCCTTCGCCCGGGTGCTGCTGCACAAGCCCAAATGGGTGTTCATGGACGAGGCGACCTCTGCCCTCGACGAGGAAAACCAGGCATCGATGCTGGCCCTGTTTGAGAACGAGCTCAAGGGGGCCAGTGTCCTGTCGATCGGGCACCGGCCAGGTCTCGAGGAGTTCCACACCCGCACCCTGCACATCCGCAAGACCAAGGAAGGCGCCATTCTCCTGGCCCGGCCCCGGTTGCGCCAGAGCGGGCACTCGCCATCGAGCCCCGGACCGAAATGGATCGGGCGCTTCCGCCGGAGCCTTAGGCCTGTGCGGAGCCGGGCCTGATGAGGGGAACCGGTCCGCACCGTCCCGGCTTTTCAACCGGATTGAACTGGGCAAATCTTGACTGGAGGCGCAGCCATCTTCGTCACGTCAGCAGGTAGATCCCCATGCGGCTGATCAGGCTTTACATCCGCGTTCTGGGCCAGCTTGGGTCCGACCTGAGGGTCGGGGCGCTGCTGGCTCTGGCAAACATCGCGCTCGCGATCTCGGCTTTCGCGGAGCCCATCCTGTTCGGTCGCATCATCGACGTTCTCACCCGTGCCCAGCTGCCGAATGCTGCGCCCGTGACGTTCGGAACCCTCACGCCGCTCATCCTCGCCTGGGTGGCCTTCGGGCTGTTCTCCATCGGTGCCGGCGCCCTGGTGGCGCTGCATGCCGACCGCCTGGCGCATCGGCGGCGATTGGCCGTGGTGGCGAACTATTTCGAGCACGTGCTCGAACTGCCGCTCGCCTTCCACACCTCGACCCATTCGGGTCGCGTGCTGAAGGTGATGCTGGAAGGCTCCGGGGCCATGTCGTGGCTCTGGCTCGGGTTCTTTCGCGAGCATCTGTCGGCTCTCATTGCCCTCGTCGTCCTGCTGCCGCTGACCGTGTTCCTGAACTGGCGTCTGGGTCTCCTTCTCGTGGCGCTGGTGGCGGTCTTCGCGTTTCTCACGGCCATCGTGCTGCGCAAGACGGAGACTCTCCAGGGTTCGGTCGAGCGCTATCATTCGAGCCTTGCCGAGCACGCCTCCGACGCGCTCGGCAACGTGCCGGTGATCCAGTCCTTCACCCGGGTCGAGGCCGAGAGTCGCTCCCTGCGCACCATCATCCAGCAGCTGCTCCAGGCGCAGAATCCGGTGCTGTCCTGGTGGGCGCTCGCCTCCGTGGCCTCCCGCGCCTCAGCCACGATCACCGTCACGGCGGTCTTCCTTCTCGGCACCTGGCTGCATCTGAACGGATTGGCGACGATCGGCGAGGTCGTCATGTTCATGAGCATGGCCACCATGCTGATCGGCCGGCTGGAGCAGGCGGTCAGCTTCATCAACCAGCTCTTCATGCAGGCACCGAAGCTGCAGGAATTCTTCGAGATCCTGGACACGGCTCCCGTCGTCCACGACCGGGTCAATGCCAGGAACATTGAGCGTTATCGGGGCGACGTGGTCTTCGACAATGTGAGCTTCTCCTACGACGGCAAGCGCTCCGCCGTGCAGGACGTGTCCTTCGCGGTGCATGCGGGCGAGAACGTGGCGCTCGTCGGCGCCACCGGCTCCGGCAAGTCGACGACCTTGGGGCTGCTGCACCGGGCCTTCGATCCCCAATCCGGGTCCATCCGCATCGACGGCCTCGACATCCGCGACGTGACGCTCTCGTCCCTGCGCCGGAACATCGGCGTCGTGTTCCAGGAGCCGATGCTGTTCGCCCGCACCATTCGCGAGAACCTGCAGGTCGGACGACCCGATGCCACGGACGCGGAGATGATCGAAGCCCTGGAACGCGCGCAGGCCATCGAGTTCATCGCGCGCCAGACGGAGGGGCTCGACACAGTCATCGGCGAGCGCGGTCGCTCCCTTTCCGGCGGCGAGCGCCAGCGACTTTCGATCGCCCGCGCGCTCCTGAAGAATCCGCCGATCCTCATCCTCGACGAGGCGACGAGCGCCCTCGATGCCGCAACCGAACGCAAGCTGCAGCTCGCGCTGGACGAGGTGATGAAGGGACGCACGACCTTCGTGATCGCCCACCGCCTCGCCACCATCCGCAACGCCAACCGCATTCTCGTCTTCGACCAGGGCCGCGTCATCGAGACCGGCACCTTCGACGAGCTCGTGGCGAAGGGCGGCCGGTTCGCAGAGCTGGCCCGGGCGCAGTTCATGGCGTCCGAGGAGACTCCGAAGCGCGTGAAGGTGTCGGCACACGCATGATTCAAAGCTTCGATCCTCAATCAACGGGCGTCCGCCATCGGATCAACGGCGTCATGCTTCATGCCGTCGAGGCCGGTCCTGCGGACGGACCACTCGTGATCCTCCTTCACGGCTTTCCCGAATTCTGGTGGGGATGGCGCTATCAGATCGGCCCATTAGGCGATGCGGGCTTTCGGGTGCTCGTGCCGGATCAGCGTGGCTACAACCTCAGCGACAAGCCAGAAGGGCGCCGGGCCTACGATCTCGACACCCTGGCGAAGGATGTGGTCGGGTTGGCGGATGCGCTCGGGCGCGAGACCTTCTCCGTGGTCGGGCACGATTGGGGCGGGCTCGCCGCCTGGTGGACGGCCTCGCGTTATCCGGATCGAGTGTCAAAGCTTGTTGTTCTGAACGCGCCCCATCCGAGCGTTGCCGGAGCCTATATGCGCTCGCACCCGAGCCAGATGCTGAGAAGCCTCTATGTCGGGTTCTTCCAGATCCCGCGACTGCCCGAGGCCATGCTCTCGGCCAACCGTCACCGCAGTCTCAAGGATGCGCTCCTGCGCACGAGCCGTCCCGGCACTTTCTCGGAGGACGATATCGCCTACTACGAGAAGGCGTGGTCGCAGCCCGGCGCGCTCACGGCCATGCTGAACTGGTACCGGGCATTGCCATTCAGGCCGGACATGAAGGATCCCGCGGTCCGTCCGCCGACGCTCGTCGTCTGGGGAGCACGCGACCAGTTTCTCGAAAAGGGACTGGCGGAGGCGAGCCTCTCCCTGTGCGAGTCCGGCAACGTTCGCTGGATCGAGAACGCCACCCACTGGGTGCAGCACGAGGAACCGGAGGCCGTCAACGCGGCACTGGTGGGGTTCCTGAAGGCCTAGAGAATCAATCCTGGACACAAAACCTTTCGGTGTCATGACCGGGCTTGTCCCGGCCCTCCCGATCGGATAGGCGCGGCGCTTCATTCAATCGGGCTCACCGGCACAAGGCCGGTGATGACGTCAGAGGTAAGCCCAATCAAACTTTGAAGCGGTGAAAATCACTCGGCCCGGGCACGGACCGCGGTGAGCGGCGTGATCCTGAGCGCCATGATCCGGTTGCGCGACTTGCGCAGGACCTGGAAGCGGAAGCCGTGGAAGGTGAAGATCTGGCCCGTGTCGGGAATGGTCTGCGCCTCGTGGATGACGAGGCCCGCGATGGTGGTGGCCTCCGCGTCGGGCAGGTTCCAGTCCATGGCCCGGTTAAGGTCGCGAATCGGCACGGAGCCGTCGACGTTGACCGAACCGTTCGGCTGCGGTCGCACGCCCTGGACCGAGAGGTCGTGCTCGTCCTTGATGTCGCCGACGATCTCCTCGAGGATGTCCTCGAGCGTCACCAGGCCCATCACCTCGCCGTACTCGTCCACCACGAGGGCGAAGTGGGTCTTCTTGGCAAGAAAGGCTTTCAGCTGGTCGCGCAGGGAGGTGGTGTCCGGCACGAACCAGGTTTCGAGCGCGATCGCCTCCACTTTCAGCTTGCTTGCATCGCCGCCGACCGCGTCGAGTGCCCGCAGCAGGTCCTTGGCGTGGAGCACGCCAACGATGTTCTCTTGGCTTTCGCGCCAGAGCGGCATGCGCGTATAGGGCGAGGAGAGCACCTCGCGGACGATCTCTTCGGACGACAGATCCGCGTTGATGGTGCGCATCTTGGTGCGGTGAACCATCACCTCCGAAACCGTCAGGTCTTCGAGATCGAGGAGCCCGCCCAGCATGTCGCGCTCCACCTTCGCGACGCCGCCTTCCTTGTGCAGCAGGGCCACCTGTCCGCGGATCTCCTCGCTGGCGGAGAGGATCGGCGTGTTCTCTCCGATGCGGATGCCGAAGGGGCGCAGCATGAGCCGCACGATCCGCTCGATGGCGATGGCGAGCGGCCCCAGCAGCGCGACGGCCCAGGACATGGGCCGCGAGAGAGCGAGCGAAACCGTCTCTGGCGACGAGATGGCAACGGTCTTCGGCAGCACCTCGGCGAAGACGATCACCAGGACCGACATGATCACGGTGGCGTAGATCGCGCCTTCTTGGCCGAAGATCGCCACGAGCACGCTGGTGGCGAAGGCGGAGACGCCGATATTGACGATGTTGTTGCCGATCAGCACCGTGCCGATGAAGCGCTCGCGCATCTCGAGCAGGCGGTTCACCAACTTGGCACGCCGGTCGCCGCCCTTTTCCAGAACCAGCATGCGGGAGCGGGACGCGCCCGTGAAGGCCGTCTCGCCCGCCGAGAAGAAGGCCGAGAGCAGAAGGCAGAAGATGACCACCAGGGCGGCAAGCCAGAGATCGCCGGAGGATTCTTCGATCATGACCGTGACGGTTTGATTTCGCTGTCCAGGAAGGCGCGGACCTTGTCGGCCTCGATGCCGGGCGCGATGAAGCTCTGCCCGATGCCCCGGGCCAGGATGAAGGTCAGGGCGCCGCCCTTCACCTTCTTGTCCTGAGCCATGGCGTCGATGAGCTCGTCCACCGTTCCGCAGCCCCCGGGAACATGGGCGAGGCGCGTGGGAAGTCCAGCGGCCGACAGATGCGCCTCGACGCGCTGCGCGTCCTCCCTCGGGCATAGCCCGAGGGAGGCGGAGAAGCGGAAGGCCTGACACAATCCGATGGCGACGCCTTCGCCGTGGACGAGGCGGGCGGAATCATAACGGGTGATCCGCTCCAGGGCATGGCCGAAGGTGTGGCCGAGATTGAGGAGCGCGCGGTCGCCGTTCTCGTGCTCGTCGCGCACCACCACGGCCGCCTTGGCTCGGCAACTCTGCGCCACGGCCTCGTCGCGCGCGGGCCCGCCTTCGAAGATGCCCTGCCAGTTCGCTTCGCACCAGGCGAAGAAGCGCGCGTCGTCGATGAGCCCGTATTTCGCCACCTCCGCATAGCCCGCGCGCATCTCGCGGATCGGCAGCGTGTCGAGGAGGGCGGTGTCGGCCAGGACCAGGCTCGGCTGGTGGAAGGCGCCGACGAGGTTCTTGCCATGCGGGGAATTGATGCCGGTCTTGCCGCCCACGGAGGAATCGACCTGGGAGAGCAGGGTGGTGGGCACCTGGACGAAGCGCACGCCCCGCCGCACGACCGCCGCGGCGAAACCGGCGAGATCGCCGATCACGCCGCCGCCGAGCGCTACCACGAGATCGCCGCGTTCGATGCGGGCAGCCAGCACCGCGTCGCAGACCTGTTCCAGGCCGACATAGGACTTGGTGGCCTCACCGGGAGGAAGCGTGATCACGGACGCGCGCAGGCCCTGGGCCTCCAGGGACTTCGCCAGATCGGCGGCATAGAGCGGCCCCACATGCCCGTCGGTCACGATGGCGGCCGCACGGGCGCCGAGAGCCGCGATGCGCGATCCGGCCGTCTCGATGAGCCCGCGCCCGACCAGGATGTCGTAGGCCCTGTCGCCCAGTGGCACCGGAACCGTGATGAAGGATGAGCTTGCCGAATGGGCGGCCAAGCGGGTCATGCTTCGGCGCTCCCCTGTTTCTCCCGGGCGAACCATTCCCCCAGGGCGTTGATGACGTCGGCGACCACCCGGTCGTGCGGCGCCTCGTGGGAATCGATGGTGATGTCGGCCGTGGCATAGACCGGGTAGCGCAGCTCCATCAGATGGCGCATGGTCCCTTCCGGGTCCGGGTTCTGCAGGAGCGGACGGGTCGCCCGCTTGCGGACGCGGCGCATGAGGATGTCGAGATCGGCCTTGAGCCAGATCGAGATGCCGTGCTCGGCGATGCGCCGGCGGGTCTCCTCGTTCATGAAGGCGCCACCCCCGGTGGCGAGCACGACCGGCCCCTCCTGCAGGAGGCGGGCGATCACGCGGCGCTCGCCGTCGCGGAAATGCTCTTCGCCGTGAATGGCGAAGATCTCGGGGATCGTCATGCCGGCCGCGGCCTCGATCTCGTGGTCGGCGTCACGGAAAGGCAGCTTGAGCGTCTGAGCGAGCCTGCGGCCCACGGTACTCTTTCCGGCGCCCATGAGCCCGACGAGCACGAGCGATCGGGTGCCGAGCTGGCGGCTGATGGGATGGCCGCGCCGGCTTGCCTGGTCTTGCCCGCCGCCTTCATCGAGCGAATTGAAGCGGCTGATATTGTTCATGTGCATGTCCTAGCACGGGCGCGGCGCCCTGTCACAAGGGCGTTATCCTCCTGTCCCTGACAAACTTAACTGAAGTGAGGGACTTGCCTTCGCCGCCCTGGCATGGTTCTAGCGGTTCAACGTTTCAAGAGGCTCAGGTGCCCACGCTCTTTCGGTTTCTCCTCGTCGTCGCCATTCTCGCGGGCCTTGGCTTTGCGGCCATGTTCGCCCTTGCGACCTTCGTCGATCCCGATCCACGCGAGATCACCGTGCCGGTGCACACCAGCCGGACGCCCTCGTCCTCATGAGCGGCGCGCGCCATGCCGGCCTCTTTCTCGACATGCTGGCCGCCGAGCGAGGCGCTTCCAAGAACACCCTCGACGCCTACCGGCGCGATCTTGACGATTACCTTGCCTATCTGAAGGAAGCGGGCGGACAGCCCGACACGGCGAGTTCCGCCACGATCCGGGGCTTCATGGCGAGCCTGGAGGAGCGGGGCCTGAAGGCCTCCTCGGCCGCCCGCCGGCTCTCGGCCGTGCGCCAGTTCCATAAGTTCCTCTACGTGGAGGGCTATGCCCCGGCGGACCCGACCGCGGCCGTCTCCGCGCCGAAGCGGGGCAGGGCGCTGCCGAAGGTTCTCTCCGTCGCGGAAGTCGACCGCCTGCTGCAGGTGGCCTACGAGGGTGTCCGGCACCCGGAAGCCGCCCCGGCCGAGCGCCTGCGCGCCGCCCGCATGGCCTGCCTGCTGGAACTGCTCTACGCCACGGGCCTGCGCGTCTCGGAGCTGATCGCCCTCCCGCGCAGCGCCGCCAAGACCCGCGACCGGTTCCTCGTGGTGCGCGGCAAGGGCGCCAAGGAGCGGCTCGTTCCGCTCACCGATGCGGCCCGAGACGCGGCGCGCGCCTATCTCGTCCTGTTGGAGGAACAGAAGAAAGCCGCAGGCCCCTGGCTGTTCCCGGCGGACAGCGAAAGCGGCCACCTGACCCGCCAGGCCTTCGCCCGCGACCTCAAGGTGGTGGCCGGGGCGGCGGGCCTGCGTGCCGACAAGATCAGCCCCCACGTGCTCCGCCACGCCTTTGCGAGCCACCTGCTCCAGAACGGGGCCGACCTGCGCGTGGTGCAGGAGCTGCTCGGCCATTCCGACATCTCGACCACACAGATCTACACTCATGTGCTCGACGAGCGCCTGAAGAGCATGGTGCGTGACCTGCACCCCCTTGCGGAGGGCGGGGGGAGCTAACCTCCCTCTCACGTCGTCACCAGCCTCGTGCCGGTGATCCCGATCGGAAAGGCACGGCGCTTCAAACAATCGGGATGGCCGGCACAAGGCCGGCCATGACGGCGGAGGGTGTCAGAGCCGATATGACGGCGTTGGACCCTTCACCGCCGCTTGAGCAGAAACACGCCCTGGTCGCCGAGCAGGTTCCACACCCACCAGGGCAGGGTCACGCGCATGGGCTGGCCGCCGGCATTGAGCGCCACGGCCTTTTCCATCTGGGCCCCGACCTCGCGGCACAGTTCCACGAAATCGCGGATGGTGCAGAAATGGATGTTGGGGGTGTCGTACCAGGAATAGGGCATGTTCTCGGTCACCGGCATCCGGCCGCGGAGGACGAGATCGACGCGCACGCGCCAATGGCCGAAATTGGGGAAGGACACGATGGCCCTGCGGCCGATGCGCAGGAGATGCTCCAGAACCACCTTGGGCTGGCGGGTGGCCTGAATGGTCTGCGAGAGGATCACGTAATCGAAGGCGTCGTCCGGGTAATCGGCGAGATCCGTGTCGGCATCGCCCTGGATCACCGGCAGGCCCTTGGCGAGGCACGCATTCACGCCCTCGCGTGAGATCTCGATGCCGCGTCCGTCGACGCCCTTGTGGTCGCGCAGGATAGCCAAAAGCGAACCGTCGCCGCAGCCGACATCGAGCACGCGGGAGCCCGGCTCGACCATGTCGGCCACAAGAAGAAAATCGAGGCGATGACCGGTCTCGCTGTCGGTCAGGGGGAGGGTGGCCGGCAAGGTCATGCGATGCCCCGCACCCGGGCCGCCGCGTCGATGAAGCCGCGGGCGGCGGCAAACATCTCGGGCTCTTCGAGCAGGAAGGCGTCATGGCCCTTGTCGCTCTCCACCTCGACGAAGCCGACGGAGGCCGCGGCCGCATTCAGGGCATGGACGATGGCCCGCGAGTCGGAGGTGGGGAACAGCCAGTCGGAGGTGAACGAGATCACGCAGAAGCGCGTGGCCGAGCCCTTGAAGGCCTTGGCCAGGGAACCGCCGTGCTCCGCCGCGATGTCGAAGTAATCCATCGCCCGGGTGACGTAGAGGTAGGAATTGGCGTCGAACCGCTCGACGAAGGAGATCCCCTGGTAGCGCAGATAGCTCTCGATCTGAAAATCGGCGTCGAAGGAGAAGGTCGGCGCGCTGCGGTCCTGGAAGTTGCGCCCGAACTTCCGATGAAGCGCCATCTCGGACAGATAGGTGATGTGTGCGCCCATGCGGGCGACGGCGAGGCCCTTGGAGGGGCGTGTGCCCTCCGTCAGATAGCGCCCGCCGCGCCAGTCCGGATCGGCCATCACAGCCTGGCGGCCGACCTCATGGAAGGCGATGTTCTGGGCGGAGTGGCGGGCCGCCGTTGCGATGGGAAGAGCGGCGAAGACTCGGGTCGAATAGCTCGCGGCCCATTGCAGCACCTGCATGCCGCCCATGGAGCCGCCGATGACGCAGAACAGGCTCTCGATGCCGAGCTTGTCAACCAACGCCGCCTGCGCCCGCACCATGTCCCGGATGGTCACCACGGGAAAGTCGAGCGCATAGGGCTCGCCGGTCGCCGGATTGATCGAGGCGGGGCCCGTGGTGCCCATGCAGCCGCCGATCACGTTGGCGCAGATCACGAAGAAGCGGTTCGTATCCACCGGCTTGCCGGGGCCGACCATGGTCAGCCACCAGCCCGGCTTGCCCGTCACCGGATTGTCGTTCGCCACGTGCTGGTCGCCGGTGAGCGCGTGGCAGATCAGCACCGCATTCGACTTGTCGGCATTCAGCGTGCCGTAGGTCTGGTAGGCGATCTGCCACGGGGCAAGCGCAACGCCTGAATCCATCATCAGGGGTTCGTCCGCGCCGAAGCGCATCACAAGGCTCGACGGGTCGTCGACCTGGCTTCGCGGTTCGGAGGACAGGGGCGCAAATGCCATCGTTTAACGGAAAAGTTCGTTCTTTCGAACAACCGGTACTGCGGAGCGGCTGCCGCGTCAACGAACATAACGCCGTGGGTGAGATGTTGAGGATAGCGGAAACGGATCGCCGCCTGGATCTCCTGTTGGGCGAAGGCCCGCCTCGGCGTGTGAGGCGGGCCTCTCGTCGTGACTAGGCTGCGAGCGCCTGCCGGCGCAGGAGGTCGTCCAATGAGACCTCCCCTTCAAACCCGCCTGTGCTGACCGCGGGCTCGCCGCGCTCGATGGCATGGGCGAAGCGGACCGCCGGATCGGCCTCAAGCTTGTCGAACAGGCGCTGCAAGCCGGGATAGTCGCGGCGGTCGACCACGTCGTGGTATTTCGTCCAACGGGCGATGCCGATGAAGTAGGCATCCGCCAAGGTGCGATGGTCGCCCAGCAGCCAGTCCTTGTTGCCGAGCATGGCTTCCAGGTTGGCATGAGCCTTGGAGACCATGGCCGCGCCGTAGGCTCTGAGAGCCTCCTTCTCCGTCCCTTCGGCGCCGTGCTCGAGGGCGTACCAGAGTGGGCCGAAGGCTGAGAAGAAGCTCGTGTTGAGGAAGGCCAGCATCTGGTTGAGCCGGTCGAACCCGGGCGTGCCCTGGGGAAAGGCGAGACCCTTGTCAATGCCCCTCGCACCGAGGTGATTGAGGATCGCCATGCTCTCGCTGATCCGCTTGCCCGTGGCCGTCACCAGGGTCGGCGTCTCGCCGACAGGGTTGATCTGCCGGTAGGCCGCACCCTGGACGATTTCGGGCATTTGGATGCGGCAGAGCCGGTAGGGCTCGCCGAGCCATTCCAGCGCAACGATGGAGCCGAACGAGCATCCCGACGGGACGCCGTACAGAAGAGTTTGGACCACGGTGTGTCTCCTTTGTTCGTGACGCCATCACCATGCCAGCATGGACTTTGCGGCTGTAGCGGGTATTTTTGAACCTGAAAGTCCATAAATGTGGACGATGTGCCATGAGACTCAACCTCAACGACTTGCATGTCTTCGTCCGGGCCGTGGACTACGGAAGCTTTGCGGCGGCTGCGCGGCACTTAGGAATCCCCAAGTCGACCGTCAGCAAGCGCGTCGCCGAACTCGAGACCGGCCTCGGCACTCGCCTCATCCACCGCACCTCGCGCAGCTTCGTGCTGACCGATGCGGGACGGGATTTCTATGACCATGCCCGTGCGGCCGTCATCGAGGCTGAGGCGGCCGAGAGTGTCATCCGGCGGCGGCAGGCGGAGCCGCAGGGCCTCGTTCGGATCACCGCCTCCGTGCCGGTGGCACAATTCCAGCTTGCGGATCGCCTGCCGGCTCTCGCCGGCGCCTATCCCAAGCTCGACCTGCAGCTCCACGTCACGGATCGCTTCGTCGATCTGGTGCGCGAGGGCTTCGACATTGCGGTCCGAAGCCATTTCGCACCGCTGCCCGATTCCGATCTCGTGCAGCGGCGCATGAATGTCGAGCGGATTACGCTCGTGGCAGCGCCGGGCTACCTGAACCGCCGGGGCATGCCGGAGCGCCCCGAAGACATCGCGGGCCATGACGGATTGCTGACCGGGCCGGCGTCTCGGACATGGCATCTGACAAGCCGCGATGGTCGCGAGGTTCACGTCGCCCCGGAGGCGCGGCTGGTGGTCGATGAATCCCTCGTACTGTTGCGGGCTGCCGCGGCTGGGCTCGGGATTGCATGCCTTCCCGAATCCATGGCGGCCTCCTTCATCGGAACGGGGGAGCTGGCAAGGGTGCTGCCGGATTGGACGGCCGGGAGCGTTACCTCGACGATCCTGACGCCTCATCGGCGCGGCCAGCTTCCGGCGGTCCGGGCGGTCATCGACTTCCTGGCGGCTCCTGTGTAATATTCTTGCTTTGTTCTTATCAGTCGCCCTCATCTTGCCTAAGGATGGCATGCCCTGTCTCAGGAGGAACGCGCCCGAGGCGTCGGTTGTGGAGACCTGGTACGGTTCTGACATCTCAGGGGAGGCGCACCCCTGACGGTCAGGGTCCCGAGTGGAGGAGGCAGAAAGACCGACCTGTTCGGGCGGGTCCTGTCTCCGCTCCTCCCAAGCCTTGCCGGCACCGGCGCCCCCGGGCTGCGCGCCAAGACGCGCCGTAGAGCCCTCTGAGGGTTCGTCCTTGATGGGCTGGAGTGCAAGGCTCGGGTCGAAAAGCCGTGCGCGGGAGGCGGGTGCCTGCCGTCCGGGCGGGTCTCCCGTCCCGAACTCCCTTCGCGCTCCGCTGGAGCGGCGAAGCAGTCCCAAGTCCCGCGTTTCCCTCGACCCACGAGACAAGCCGGCACCGGCCGGCAGCCCTTCGCGTCCGAGGCGCGAAGCGGCGTCCTCATGTGCAGGCCAGGCGCGCAATCCTATCATGTGAACAGGGATGACAAGCCCGGCCAAAGCCGTCAAAGAAGGGCGCAGACCCGAGGATCCTGCGAATGTCCACCGAGAAGCCCGCTCCGTCCCTTGCCGAACTGCGCCAGGAGATCGACCGCATTGACGAGGCGATGCACCGGCTGCTCATGGAGCGCGGCACCATCATCGACCGGCTGATCGCCTCCAAGAAGGCCTCCGAGACGGGCCTGAGCTCCGCCTTTCGCCCCGGACGGGAAGCCTCGATGATGAAGGCCCTGGCCGAGCGCCATCAGGGGCTGCTGCCGCTCGACACGGTGGAGAGCATCTGGCGGGTGATCATCGGCACCTTCACCTATGTCCAGTCGAACTACTCGGTCCATGCAGACATCTCGGGCGGCGATGCACCCATGCGCGACTCGGCCCGGTTCCATTTCGGCTTCACGGTGCCCTACGTCACCCATCCGAGCGCCGCGGCGGTGATCGAGGCGGTGGCGGCGTCCCGCGGCGACCTCGGCATCTTCCGGCTCGACCAGGGCGCGACGAGCGGCGCCTGGTGGCGCACGCTGGCCGACAAGCGCCGCCCGAAGATCATCGCGCGCCTGCCCTTCATCGAGCGGCCCGACCATCCGGCCGGCACCCCGGTCTTCGTTATCTCCAAGCCCCTCACCGATGCGGCCGTGCGAGACGTGGTGCTCTACGCCGCCCAATTCGAGCGCTGGCATAAGGGTGCCAACGAGGCGCTCACAGGGCTCGGTGGCGAAGTGGTGGCAAGCGCGGCCGACACCAATGGATTGTCGGAGCTCATCGCCGTGCCCGGCACCGTCGAGCCCGCGCAGCTGCACCAGGCTCTCACCAAGGCAGGCGCGAGCCTCGCCCAGCTCGCCGAGATCGGCAGCCATGCCGAACGTTTCCACGTGAAATAAACAGGCAGCTGCGCTAGAGGCTGTCCCAACTCAGTTGATTGCTAGGAAGTCGCGATGTCCGCTCGTCCCCAACCCCGTCCCGGCGTGATGCAGATCGACGCCTATGTGCCCGGCAAGAGCAAGGCCGCAGGGGTTGCCAAGGTCCACAAGCTCTCTTCGAACGAGACGCCGCTCGGCCCGTCGCCGAAGGCCATGGAAGCGATCCGGACCTTCGATCATCTCGAACTCTATCCGGACGGTGCCTCAACCCGGTTGCGAGAGGCGATCGCGGCGCGATACGGGCTCGATCCGAACCGGATCATCTGCGGCGCCGGCTCGGACGAGTTGCTCGCCCTCATCACGAATGCCTATGTGGGGCCGGGCGACGAGGGCATCTTCACCGAGCACGGTTTCCTGGTCTATCGCATCGCGATCCTGGCCGCCGGCGGCACTCCCGTGGTGGCGCCGGAAAAGGACCTTCGCACGGACGTGGATGCGATCCTGAGCCGGGTGACGGACAGGACCAAGATCGTCTTCCTGGCCAATCCCAACAACCCGACCGGCACCTATATCCCGTTCGACGAGGTCAAGCGCCTGCACGCCGGGCTGCCGTCGCACGTGGTGCTGGTGCTCGACGCGGCCTATGCGGAATATGTCCGCCGCAACGATTACGAATCGGGGCTTGAGCTCGTCGCAACCTCCGAGAACGTGGTGATGACCCGCACCTTCTCGAAGATCTACGGCCTCGCCAACCTGAGGCTCGGCTGGATGGTGGCGCCCGCCCACATCGCTGACGCGGTCAATCGTATCCGGGGACCCTTCAACGTCAGCGGCCCGGCCATGGCGGCCGGCATCGCGGCGGTCCAGGACGAAGCCCATGTGGCGAAGGCGGTCGAGCACAATGAGCGCTGGCTCGCCTGGCTCACCCGCGAGATCGAGGCCCTCGGCCTCACGGTCACGCCGAGCGTCGGCAATTTCCTGCTGATCCATTTCCCGCAGGCGGTGGGCCGGACGGCGAAGGACGCCGACGCATTCCTGTCCGGCCGCGGCCTGATCCTGCGCCGAATCGACGCCTATGGCCTGCCCCATGCCCTGCGCCTGACCGTGGGCGACGAGGAGGCCAACGGTCTCGTGGTGGCGGCTCTGCGCGATTTTCTAGGCGGTCAACATGCCTGAGCGTCTCGGTCCTCCCCGTGAAACGCCGCTCTTCGAGCGCGTCGCCCTGATCGGTCTCGGGCTGATCGGCTCGTCGATCGCCCGCGCCAGCCGTCATCTCAACCTCGCGCGCACCATTGTGGCCATCGATGCGAGCGAGGCGGTGGTCGAGCGGGTGCGGGAGCTCGGGATTGCCGACGAGGCGACCACCGATGCAGCGGCGGGCGTGCGGGATGCGGATCTCGTGATCCTGTGCGTGCCGGTCGGCGTCTGCGGCAAGGTGGCCGAGGCCATGAAAGCGGGTCTCAAGCCCGGCAGCATCGTGTCGGATGTGGGCTCGGTGAAGGCCTCCGTGATCGCGCAGGTGCAGCCGCATCTGCCGGACGGCGTCGCATTCGTTCCGGCCCATCCGGTGGCGGGCACGGAGCATTCAGGGCCCGATGCCGGCTTTGCGACCCTCTTCCACAATCGCTGGTGCATTCTCACGCCGCCGGAGGGCACGGACGAGACGGCCGTCGCACGGGTGCGAGCCTTCTGGGAGGCCATGGGCTCCAATGTGGAGGTGATGAGCGCGCAGCACCACGATCTGGTGCTCGCCATCACCAGCCACGTGCCGCACCTGATCGCCTACAACATCGTCGGCACGGCAGCGGATCTGGAGACCGTCACCCAAGGAGAGGTCATTAAGTTCTCCGCCGGCGGCTTCCGCGACTTCACCCGTATCGCCGCCTCGGATCCGACCATGTGGCGCGACGTCTTCCTGCACAACCGGGAGGCCGTGCTGGAGATGCTGGGCCGCCTCAACGAGGACATCGCGCTCTTGGCCCGCGCCATCCGCTGGGGCGAGGGCGACAAGCTCTTCGACCTCTTCACCCGCACGCGGGCCATCCGCCGCGGCATCATCTCGTCGGGCCAGGAAACGCCCGAGCCGGATTTCGGCCGGCGGCGGGATGACAAGGCATAAGCGAGCTCAATACAACGGCTGCAGCCTCACGTTCGGGATCACGAACGGTCCCACGGCCAGGAAGCCGTTCTCGAGCCGCAGCGGCGGCAGGGTCGCGAGCTGGGGCTTGGCATTGGGCTGGGCCGCATTGGACCGCGGGCCCTGTCCGAGCAGCATGCCGAGAAGATTGCCGCCGACACGCCCGCCGGTCAGGTTGCCGAGAAGCCCGTCGAGGCCGGCAGCCGCGATGGTGAGCTGGCCCGCGGGCCGGTGCTGATCGTCGAGGCGCAGCTCGCCCTTGGTCTCGATCTGGCGCGCGCCCTTGGTGGCCGAAAGCATCAGGACGTCGAGCTTGCCGCCGGCATTGCGCCACAGCTCCAGTTCCTCGGCGATGGTGCCACCCTTGAAGCCGTCGGCCTGGGTCACGGTGACGTCCGCGTTCAGGTTGGTGGCCTCCGGGCCGCCGACCAGGGCATCGAGAATGGGGATGCGTGCCTCCGTCACCGAGGCGGCCACGTCGCCGGCGAGTTCGGCCCGTCGCGAGGGGTTGGGGCGCACGTGAAGCTCCAGGTGCCTGCCCGATCCGGCGATCTCGCCGCCGCCGAGACCGGTGACCGTCACCTGCGGGGCATTGGCGGCGAGCGACAGGCGCTGCAGCCCGCTCTGCGAGGTATTGATGCTGGCCTGCAGGAGATCCCAGCGGCCGTTGACCGTCACGGTGCCGTCGCTCACCCGCAAGGGGCCGGCGACCTCCACGATGACCCGGCGGGGCTGGTAGACCTGCGCGACGGCCTCGGTGCGCCCGAAGGAGGCCGAGACGGCACCCCGCTTCAGATCGAGGCTGTTGCAGACGATTTCGATTCGGAACGGGTAGCCGACGATGGTGCGGTCGCCGCAGGTCCATTCCCGGCCTTTCCGCGCCTCCGCGGCGATCCAGCCGTCGAGCGCTTCTGCCGTGCGGCCGCGGATCACGAACCAGGCGACGCTCCAGGCGATGGCGAGGAGGAGCAGCAGCACGAAGGGCGTGTAGAGCCAGAAACGACTGCGGCGAACATTCCCCGTCGGGGCGGCCTGATCCATGCGCGATCTCCTGTTGTGCTGATGCGTGGTTACTGGTAGCGCCCGAAGCAGGCAAGGTTCGGGCGCGGGTGACATGAGGGACCTCACGGAGGATTTATGGGTTTTCGGCTACGGCTCGCTCATGTGGCGGCCGGGCTTCCCCTTCGTCGAACGGGTCCATGCCCATCTCTATGGCTATCACCGGTCGCTTTGCGTCTTCTCCCATGTCCATCGCGGCACACCGGAACATCCGGGACTCGTGCTGGGGCTCGATCGGGGCGGGCGCTGCCATGGGGTGGCCTTCCGGGTCGCCCCCGAGGAGGCCGAGGCCACGATCCAGTACCTGCGCGAGCGCGAGCAGGTGACGTCGGTCTATCTCGAAAGACATTTGCCCGTGAGGCTAGCCGATGCGCGCCGGGTCCGCGCGCTCGCCTATGTGGTCGACCGCAATCACGGGCAATATGCGGGCCGCCTCTCCTTCGATGAGGTGATCCGGCTCGTGCGTCAGGGGGAGGGCATCTCCGGGCGCAATCCCGACTACGTGCGCTCCACCTACGAGCATCTCATCGGCATGCACGTGGTCGATCCCCTGCTGCACCGGATCGTCGACGCGCTGAATCAGGAGGCCTGAGTTTCGTCCTCGCGCAGATCCTCGAAGATCGCGCGGCGATCGTCCTCGGTCGCGGCGAGACGGTGGATGTGGAGTTCGGTGGCGCCCAGGTCCCGGACCTTGGCGAGCCAGCGCATCCGGGTCTCCTCGCTCGGGTCGGACGCCGCCATCGCGGCATCGACCACGACGCCGTTGGCCGTCCTGTCCCGCTTCACGGCGAGGATCACGGCGTCCGTGACCTCAAGAAGCTCCGTTTCGTTGAGCGGATGCACGCCGACGATGTAGCGGCGTCCCGAACGGCCGCGCCAGGAACTCAGGGTGGAAGAGGAGCGAAGCCCTGCGGTCGCCCGTAGCCTTTCCTCGCGCACGCCAGCCCTCCGCATTCGGTCGTTGCGGAGATCCCGCATGGCCGCATTCCAGGATATGGTTCGTTTGTTCGCCATATGTTCTTATATGTAAGAACGGCCGAGTGAGTCGTCAAGATTGCTGAAAGCTTGGCTGCGCTTGGGTTTGCGAGGTTTTGTGCGTTTCCGCACTTCTGCCGTCGGGATCACCGGCATAAAGCCGGTGATCCCGACGGCGAGGCTTCACGAGACTTTGGACAGCGAGGCATCCGAGGCGGCGGCGGAACCCAGGCCCAGCTCTTTCCGGCCCTCTTCCAAAAGCCGGTTGGAGGCCGTCTCGATCCGCTCCTGCACCAGCTTGAAAAACTCCTCGCGCGGCAGCCCTGGAGCAATGGGATCCTGAACCTCGATCCGCACCGTGCCGGGGCGGCGGATGAACTGGCGTCGCGGCCAGTACAGGCCCGAATTCATGCCGACCGGGACGCAGGGAAAGCCGAGATTCTGGTAGAGATGGGCCACGCCGTACTTGTATGCCGGGGGAGCGCCCGGCGGGCGGCGGGTGCCCTCGGGAAAGATGATGATCTGGCGGCCGTGCTGGGCCTCGTCCTTGGCCCGTGCCGTCATCTGCACCAAGGCCGCGGATCCCGCCTTGCGGTCAACGGGCACGCAGCGCGCCTTGGCCAGATGCCAGCCGAAGAAGGGGATCCACATCAGCTCGCGCTTCAGGATGTAGGTCGGGTCGTCGAGGATCGTCACCAGGGCGAAGGTCTCGAGGAACGACTGGTGCTTGGCCGCCACCAAGGCGCCGCCCGGGGGGATCTTCTCACGACCAGTGATCACGACCCTGGTCCCGGCAATCACGCGCAGGAGCCAGAGCGATGTCTTGCCCCAGGTCTTGACCAGCTCCATGAACACGCGGCGCGGCATCACGAGACCTGGGATCAGGATGATCAGCCACAGGATCAGGTTGGCATAGAAGGCGACGTTGAACAGCAGCGAGCGAACGATCAGCATGGTTTCTTGAAAACGAAAAGCGGAGCATCGTGCTCCGCGGGCGGGGCACCTTAGCGCATCGTGCGGAAAAGTGGACCCGGTTTTCCGCGTCCACCGATGCGCACCTCAGGTTGAGCATCGAACCCAAAACGCCTTGCCCTCCAGGGGGCGAGCTTGAGGTTTTTCTCGGAACTCTAGCGCCAGAGCGGCTCGGCGACGACCTGCGCCTTGATGGGCGCCCCGCCGCTGATGATGTTCGCCACCGAGGAGCGCTCCGGATCGCCCTCGAAGCGGGTCCGGACCCAGACGGCCAGGAATTTCAGGTATTCGGTGAAGATCACCCGGGCCACGGCCGGATTGTGCCACCAATCATGCGGATCGATGGTGGCCGCGACCGGGTAGGGGATCTTCTGGAGGTTCGGCAGGGCGTGGTCGAGCTCCACCAGGGTGCGTGGCATGTGATAGTTCGAGGTCACCACGATGATGGCATCGAACCCGTTCGCCTCGGCCCAGCGCCGGGTCTCGATGGCGTTGCCGATGGTGTTGCGGGCGCGGTAATCGAGGTCCACGCAGCAATCGAACAGCCGCCGCTGCCCCGGATTGAGGCGGGCGATCTGGTCCCGGCTGGTGTTCTCGTTGACCCCCGAGATCAGGAGCCTCTTGGCATAGCCCTTGGCGAGCAGATCGATGGCGTCGCCGATCCGCTGCGCACCGCCTGTCATGGCGACGATCCCGTCGGCACGCGTCTCGGGCGGCTGCTCGAACCGGTCGAGGTGATAGACGAAGCCTAGGAATCCGAGGAACCCGACGACCAGGGCCGCGATGCAGCTCCAGAATCCGACAGCGAGCAGGCGGCTCAGCAGGGAGCGCCGGACGGGGTGCTTAGCCGTTGGCGACATGGTCCAGCCCCAGCCCAAGGCCTCCGTGGAATCCATGGCGCCCGGCGCACTCCAACTCTGCGTTCGCGAGGTCATCTTGGACGACATTAATGGAGATTGCGGCAATGGAGAGGCAACCCGCTCTTTCCCTGTTAACTGTCAGCATCAACCATTTTCGTTAAGAAAGCGTCTTACGGTCAAGCGCGAGACGATGCCGGTGATGAGCGCGACGAGAAGCGCGATGAGGACCACCACCGCATAGCCGCTCCAGCTGATGGTGAAGGCGCCGAAGAGCGCCTCGAGCTGGTCGCCGGTCGGGCTCGCCCGCCAGGAGCGGGTGACGAAGCCCAGGATCAGGGTGAGGATCAAGGCGGCGGCGGCCCCGATGGCGCTGCCGCGCAACCCGAGGCGGAAGAAGCGGCGCTGGAACTCCCTGGCGATGAAATCGTCGTTCGCGCCGACGAAATGAAGCACCTCCACCACCTCCCGGTTGCCGGCCATGGCGCCTCTCGTGGCGAAGATCACGGCCAGGCCCGCGGCCACGAGCACCAGGGCCACGAGGAAAACCCCGACGCCGATGATCGTGTTGGCCATGGTCGAGAGCCTTGAGACCCAAAGCGCATGATCGTCCAGGGTCGCGCCGGGCACCTCGCGCTGGAGGGATTGCCTCAAGCCGCCGAAATCGGGCTTCGCATCCTCCCGGAGCTTGATCACGATCAGGCGGGGAACCGGCAAGTCCTTGAAGTCGAGGCCGGTGCCGAGCCATGGCTCGAGGAGGCGCTCGGACTCCTCCTTCGAGAAGGCCTGAGCCTGCTCCACGCCGGGCGTCTGCCGGGCCAGCGCCACGGCGCGGCCCACGTCCTGTTCGATGGAACGCTGAGGATTGGGTCGGATCTGGATCGTGACCTCGCGGGCGATCTCGGACCGCCATTGGGCGGAGCTCGCGGAGACGAGTTCGGCGCCGCTGGCGCAGAGCGCCGCGAGGAAAGTCAGGATGGCGATGACGGCGGCGAGCGCCTGGCCGCCGGCCGAATCCACCGGCACGAGCGGAGCGTTCCGGCTCAAGGAGGCGGGCAGGGAGCGCTTCTGCCCGTTGGCAGCGGCTGCCTTCCTCAGGCGGGGTTGGGGCGCGGCGCTCATCTTGGCTCACTCATCGATATGCAGCCGGCCGTCGCCGAGCACGAGGCGGCGGACGTCGAGCTGATCCATGAGGCTGAAGTCGTGAGTCGCGATGACCACCGAGGTTCCGAGACGGTTGAGTTCGATGAAGAGGCGCAGCAGACGGCGGGCGAGCGACGGGTCCACGTTGCCCGTGGGCTCGTCGGCGAGCAGCAGGTCGGGGCGCACGATCAGGGCGCGGGCGATGGCCGCGCGCTGCTTCTCGCCACCGGAGAGCACGGGTGGCAGCATGTGCATGCGGTCACCCAGGCCGACCCAGCGCAGCAGCTCGACCACTTCCGCCCGGTAGCTCGATTCCTCCTTGCCCTGAACCTTGAGCGGCAGGGCCACGTTCTCATAGGTGGTCAGGTGGTCGAGGAGGCGGAAATCCTGGAACACCACCCCCATGCGGCGGCGCAAGCCGGTGAGCTCGTCCTTGGAGATCCGGGACACGTCCTCGCCGAACAGGGAGATCAGGCCGCGGGTCGGCTTCACCGACATCAGGATGAGGCGCAGCAGCGTCGTCTTGCCGGCGCCCGATGGGCCGGTGAGGAACTGGAACGAATTGGGCTCGATGGAGAAGGTCAGGTCGCGCAGGACCTCGGGCCCCATGCCGTAGCGCACGCCCACATTCTCGAAATGCACGGCCGGAGCCGCGCTCTCGTCGTCATCCTCGTGGTGAAACGCCCTCACGCGTGCTCTAGCCATCCCTGGAGGTTGTCGGTTCTTGGAGCGGACGAAGACCGCGATTCGCCTTCTTATCGCCCGGCTATGGTTAGCAAGCCATAAACTTGCAGGACCAGGACGGAAAGCGAGGGTTTCGCGGGACATTGCCGCAGGAGGGGAGGGGGCCATGACACACCCCTCCTCATCACCGGCCCGGTTCCGGTGATCCCGATTCTGGAGGCGCCGCATTCTTCCGATCGGGATAGATGGGGCAAGCCCGGTCATGACGCCGGCGCGCATCCGCAGGGCTAGAGCAATCTTTGCGCCGAAAAGACATCAACTCCGTTTGACATCACGGATCAAGCATGGTCGTGAAGAGGTGAGCTTAAATGGCCTCTGACTTCTTTGCTGGATTGATGACGATGAGCACTGCCCCCCGGATCCGGGTTCTCTTCGACGAAGGCACGATCGCCAAGCGCAACGAGGCGCTGGCCCAAGAGATCGCGGCCGCCAAGCCGCAGAACCTTCTCGTCGTCGCCGTGCTCAAGGGCAGCTTCATGTTCGCCGCAGATCTGATCCGCGCCTTGCACCGGGTCGGCCTCTCGCCGCAGGTGGAGTTCGTGCACCTGTCGAGCTATCTCGACGGCACGGTCTCCACGGGCAACGTGACGATCCTGCGTGACGTGGAAAGCGATGTGCGCGGCCGCGACGTGCTGCTCGTGGACGACATTCTCGAGTCGGGCCGCACAGTCACCTTCGCCAAGGACCTGCTGATGGCCCGTGGCGCCAAGAGCGTGAAGACCGCGGTGCTGCTGGAAAAGCCCGGCAAGCGCGCCGTGCAGATCCATCCTGACTACGTAGGCTTCACCTGCCCGGATGTGTTCGTGGTCGGCTACGGCATGGACGTGGCCCATTCCTACCGCCAGCTGCCCTTCGTGGGCGTGGTCGACCATCTCGACAACAGCCCGGACCTGTTCGACAAGCCGGGGTCGTGATCATCCGTTGAGCCGCCAGATCGTCCCGTTGAGCAGGGTCGCATAGGCGACCCAGGCAAGATAGGGGACGAGTAGGAGGCCTGCCGTGCGGTCGAGCCGCCAAAAAGCGCGGATGGTCGCAATGATCGCCACGATCAGGGCTGCGATGACCACGAGGCCTGCCAGCGGGCTCCTGCCGCCGAAGAAGGCGAAGGACCACATGCCGTTCAGGATGAGCTGCGCGAAGAACGCCAAGATCGCTCTCGCGCGGCCGGGCTGGTTTTCCGGCAGGGCGAGAATGCGCCACAGCGCATAGGCCATCATGGCATAGAGCAGCGTCCAGGCGACCGGGAAGGCCCAATTCGGCGGCGTGAAGCCCGGCTTCTGGAGGCCCGCATACCAGGTCGGAATGTTCGGCTGGGTGATGAGGCTCGCCGACACCGCCACGGCGACCACCGGCAGCACGGCCACCAGGAAGCGCGGCAGCCGCGGCATTGCATGGCTGCCCGGCGCAGTTTGGTCTGTATGCATGCTCGGAATCCCTCTATGAGGTGCGCATCATTGTCCTACGTGACGCAACCTGTCACGCTTGCGGAGGTTCCCTCATGTCGTCATCGCGTTCCCCATGGTCGAAGCGCAGCCTGACCGCTCAGGCCATGGGCCATGTGGATCCGATCACCAAAGCGATCGTGCCGCCGATCCATGTGACGACCACGTATATCCGCGACGAGGACAACGGCTATTCCTCCGGCTTCGTCTACGGCCGGCCTGACAACGCCACAATCCGCGAGGCGGAGGAGGTTCTGGCCATGCTGGAAGAGGCCGAGGCCGGCGCGCTTCTGTTCTCGTCCGGCATGGCGGCGGCGACTGCCGTGTTCCAAGCCCTCGATCCGGGCGATCACATCGTGGCCTCCAAGGTCATGTACTGGGCCCTGCGCAACTGGCTCATGACGGAGGCCGTGCGCTGGGGGCTCAAGGTCGACTTCGTGGAGACCGACAACCTCGATGCCCTGCGCGAGGCCGTGAAGCCGGGCCAGACCAAGCTGGTCTGGATCGAGACGCCCTCGAACCCGCTCTGGACCATCACCGACATCGCGGCCGCCGCCGAGATCGCCCACGCGGCAGGCGCCCGGCTTGCGGTCGATTCCACCACCGCCTCGCCGATCCACACAAGGCCGCTGACGCTCGGCGCCGACATCGTCATGCATGCGGCCACCAAGGTGCTGAACGGCCATTCCGACGTGGTGGCGGGCGCCCTCGCGGGCGCCAGGGCCGACGCGTTCTGGGCCCGGGTCGCCTCCATTCGTAAGATGCAGGGTGCGATCCTCGGGCCGTTCGAGGCCTATCTCCTGATGCGCGGCATGCGTACGCTCCACGTCAGGGCTGCGGCTCAGGCTAAGAGCGCGCTCGAGTTGGCGCAGCGCTTCGCCGCCCATCCGAAGGTGGCCCGCGTGCTCTATCCAGGCCTGCCGCAGCATCCCGGCCATGACATCGCCGCCCGGCAGATGGAGAACGGCTTCGGCTACATGCTCTCAATCCAGGTCTCGGAGGGCGAGGCCGCGGCGATCCGCACGGCCGCCCGGGTCGGCCTTTGGAAGCGGGCCACCTCCCTTGGCGGAGTCGAGAGCCTGATCGAGCACCGCGCCTCCATCGAAGGTCCGGGAACCCCGTGCCCGCCGGATCTCCTGCGCCTCTCCACGGGCATCGAGGATATCGAGGATCTCTATCGGGATCTCGACGAGGCTTTGCGGGGCTGATGCTTGATGCTGTCATGGCCGAGCCTGTCCTGGCCATCCTGATTGGAATCGGCCCGCGTCGTCCCCGCTGTTCGACGCCCCTTAGCCAGCTATCTTGATCCTGTCACAAAACCTGTGCTTCTCTCGGCTAGAGGCGAAAGCATTTCGCAAAACGACAAGTCGAGGGAAGACCATGACCCATTCCATGAACCGCCGCCGCGTCCTGCAGACCGGCGTGGCCGCTGCCGCCATTGCCGGAATGCCCCGGTTCGCCTTCGCGGCCGGTCCGGTGGTGAAGCTCCGCATCCTGGAGACCACCGACCTTCACGTGAACATCTTCCCTTACGATTATTATCGCGACGCAGCCGACGACACGGTGGGTCTTGCGCGCACCGCGACCCTCGTGAAGGGTGCCAGGGCCGAAGCCAAGAACAGCCTGCTCTTCGACAACGGCGACCTGATCCAGGGTTCGCCGCTCGGCGACTTCATCGCCTATCGCCGCGGCATGAAGGCGGGCGACGTGCATCCCATGGTGGCGGCCATGAACGAGCTCAATTACGATTGCGGCACGCTCGGCAATCACGAGTTCAACTACGGCCTCGAGTTCCTGCAGAACTCCCTCGGGGCCGCGAAATTTCCCTTGGTCTGCGCCAACGTCATCAAGGCGAACGGCGAGACCCTGCAGAAGCCGTGGATCGTGCTCGACCGCGAGTTCACCGACGAATCCGGCGCGAAGCAGACGATCAAAGTGGGCGTGATCGGCTTCGTGCCGCCGCAGATCGTGCAGTGGGACAAGTCCCATCTCGACGGCAAGGCCACCACGGTCGACATCGTCGACGCGGCGAACAAGCATGTGCCTGATCTCAAGAAGGCCGGTGCCGACATCGTCGTGGCGCTCTGCCATTCCGGCATCGCCGGCGGCGAACGCAAGGGCGGCGAGGAGAATGCGGCGCTGCATCTGGCGAAGGTCGACGGCATCGACGTGATCCTCACCGGCCATCAGCACTTCGTGTTCCCTGGCGGCAAGGAGTTCAACAACATTCCCGGCGTCGACGCGAAGGCCGGCACGCTGCACGGCAAGCCCGCCGTCATGGCCGGCTTCTGGGGCAGCCATCTCGGTCTTGTCGATCTCGAACTGACGAAGGACGGCAAGGCCTGGAAGGTTGCGAACTTCCGCACCGAGGCGCGTCCCATCTACGACCGCGTCGACCGCAAGATCGTCGCGAAGGTCGATTCCGACGCGGCCGTTATGGCGGCAGCCCAGTCCGGTCACGACGCGACGCTCAAATACGTGCGCGAGCCCGTCGGCACGACGACCGTTCCGATCCACTCGTACTATTCGCTCGTGTCGGACGACGCTTCCGTGAAGCTCGTGGCCGAGGCACAGGCCTGGTACGTGGCGGACCAACTCAAGGCCTCACCCTTCAAGGATCTGCCGATTCTCTCGGCGGCGGCGCCCTTCAAGGCCGGCGGCCGCGGCGGTCCGAACTATTTCACCGAGATCAAGCCGGGCCCGCTCGCCATCAAGGACATGGCGGACATCTACATCTATCCGAACACGATCCGCGTGGTGAAGATCACGGGCGCCCAGGTGCGCGAGTGGCTGGAACGCTCGGCCGGCATCTACAACCAGATCGATCCGGCCAAGGGCGGCGAGCAGGAACTGATCAATCCCAAGTTCCCAGCCTACAACTTCGACGTGATCGCCGGCGTTCAGTACAAGATCGACCCGACCCAAGCCTCGCGCTACGACGACAACGGCAAGGTCGTGAATGCCGATGCTCACCGCATCAAGGACCTGACCTACAACGGCAAGCCCGTGGCGGACGACCAGCAGTTCCTCGTGGTGACGAACAACTATCGCGCGGGCGGCGGCGGCAACTTCCCCGGGGCAGACGGCACCACCATCGTGTTCGAGGCGCCGGATCTCACCCGCGACGCCATCATGCGCTACATCCTGGAGAAGAAGGAAGTCGCCCCCAAGGCGGACGGCTCCTGGTCACTCGCGGCGCCGGCCGGCGTCACCGTGACCTTCACCACCGGCCCGAACGCCGCCAACTACCATCCGGCCGGCATCAAGGTCGAAAAGATGGGCGATGCGCCGGAAGGCTTCGTGAAGTACCGCATCGTGAGCTGATCGTTCACGCAAGCGAGTGGCGAGGCGGCCGGGCTCTTACCCGGCCGTTTTGCTTTGAAAGAACCACGAGCGAGCAGGCCATCACGGGGATGTGACCGGCCGCGCGTCGTTTTGTCCGGCAATGCGACAATGGCATTCTCCCCTGTCATGTGGCTGATCCTGCTGTCGAAAGCGGCCATAGCCCTGGGAAGGATGTGCCGGCTGAGAGGTCGCCATTCCGGGAGACACGGGCGCCATTTACCCTGGATTAACCAGCGGCCCCTCGAATGCCGGCTCCATTGTGTTTTCGATCTTTGTCTTGTGCTGATTCTTTCGATGACTGTGCTTCTCTGCAGATTGGCCTCTCTTCTTCTCGTATCGATGGCGGTGGCGACGATGGCCGTTGCCGACGAGGCCGAGATCTGGGGCGAAAACATCACGTCCACCTGGCTGGATGATCATGTGGCAGCCAAGCGTGCGGCGCGCCCTCGTCCGTCGCCGCGTCTGAGCCGCACGCAGGTCTGGGCGAACGGCATTGCCCGCACCGACATGCAGGCCTTCCTGCCGACGGATTTCGACCGCGCGGTCGGGGCCAAGATGCAGCCGTTCCAGGACTACAATTTCCTGATCGGAACCGAACTGGTCCGCGCTGGCGGCGAGGCGAGCCTCCTGTCGTCGAAGGCAAGCTGGGAAGCTTTCCTCAAGCGGGATTGGGAGCGCCTCGGCGTCACGGTCGGCCTGTCGACGGCGGGCTTCCTCGACAGCGTGCAGACCGGCTATTCGCAATCGATCAGCGGCACCCTGGACATTCCGCTCAATTTTTCCCTTCAGGCGTGGAGCACGGAACTGCGGCTCTCTCCCAGCATGAATCTTGATGGTCTGAGCGGAGACATCAGCTCCGGTCTCCTGTCCGAGATCGTCGGGCAGACGCGGTTGACATCGCCGGCGGATCGCTTCCGGTCGGACCTCAACGTCAGGCTGGGCTACGGCGTCGCGCCCAACACGCGGCCCGTCGCCTCCGCGACGCTTGAGCTGCGGATCTCGCCGAATCTCTGAGAGCAGGATGCCTGCGTCCGATCGGGCGTTCCCGTTGTCATCGCGACCTCGTGTCTCGTCTCCTGCGCCGACAATGTCACACGATTGAGATCATCCGACGCTATCGGCGCCGCATGAAGAACAGTTTCAGCAACGATGTTTTCGATGAGCGCCTGGATGCGGACGATTGTTCCCTTCACTGCCCGGGCTGGTTCCATCTCTTCCTGGTCGCCCTGGGAGTGCTCGGCCTGATCGGTTATGCGATCCTGGGATAGACGGGCGCTGTTCTGAATTCCCGGCCACAGACACATCTGCCGAAGGACAGCCCAAAGCCGGTCATTCTGAACCTGTCGCGTCCTTGGCCGTTTCGCTGCTGATGCGCGTGAGAGGAGAGAACCATGGGACAGCTGACCTTCGACGGCCGTGGGCCTTACGATCTGCCCGATGCGACTCATGCCGACGCGCAGAAGGATGGCTACGGGTTCATGCTCTCGTTCCGACTGTGGAAATCGAAGCAGGAATGGACCCTGGTGCGGATTCACGTGAGCCATGAGGAGGCCGACAAGCTCGTCCGGCAGATCGGGGATGCCCGCACGCGCTCGGACGGCTCGACGATCATCTAGGCCCGATGTTCACCGTCTGTCTCGTCTCCCGCGCCAAGCGCGCCGTCGGCGACTGCCGATTCAGTCGTCGACCTCTCAAAAGCCGTAATGTCGTTCTAGGCCGGAGACATCAGCAGCCCGTCCAATCGGCTGCTGTCCTTTTAGGCGCAATCCTGCCCTCGAAGCATAGTTGATTTCGAGGTGACCCATGAAACCGCATTTGCAATCGACGCACGGCTACCAGGCTCTTGTCGTCAACCGTGCGACAGGGGATTTGGCAACCCATTATCTGAACAGCGACGATCACGAGCTTGCCCATGAATGGGCCCGTTGCCTGGCTCAATCATGCAGAGTGGAGTTGTGGCATAATGCGCAGCTTGTCGGATCGTTTCCGCCCATGGCGAAGCGGACGGAGCAGCAGTTCGGCTAGCGCGTCCCCCTTTCGGCCTGTGCGCTCTTACAATTGACTCGTCGCGCCTGTATGCTTGATCGATCAGCGGTTCCCTAGTCGGCCGCTGCCCTTTTGGGCGCATGAGGCGTCTCGAAGCTTTCCGGGCTTTGGAGAATGACGCATGCCAGTCGATTTGCCCCCGAACAAGAAATCCTCTGTCTCTGCCGAGGCGACCTTCAACCTGCTGCTGGACCGATCGTTGAACTGGCTTGCGGTCGTCGTGGTGATCGGCCTGCTCGTCTGGGCCTACGAGCTGGGCCTGATCCTCTGACCTTGGTGATGCGCTGATGCGGATGCCCGCCTTCAAGGAAGCGGGATCAGATCGCTCATGGTCTCCGGCTTCGGCTCCTTGCCGAGGCGCCGGCGCTTGGCCAGGATGATGGTGCCGTTGAGCTCGCCGCCGAAGAGGAAGATGGCGCCGAGCGTATAGAGGAAGATCAGGGCCACCATGGCGGTGGCGAGACCCCCATAGGTCGACGCATAGGCGCCTGGGTAGAATTCGAGATACCAGCTGAAGGCGAAGCCGCCGAGAAGCCACAGGGCCAGCGTCACGCACACGCCCGGCAGCACGGCGCGGAAGCGGCGGCGTCCGGCAGGCACGAGCTTGTGGGCGAGGAGCAGGCCAGCCACGATCACGATGGTCGCCACCCCGACCCGCAGGAAAGCGATTAACCCGTCGAAGGGTTTCAAGGCCGGCACCCAGGAGAGCACGATGCGCCAGACGAAGGGGCCGAGCACGACGAGCAGCGCCAGGGCGAGCAGCATCATGGCGCCGGCGATCACGAAAGCGATGGATTCGAGGCGGGTCAGCCACCAGGCACGGGTTTCGCGCACGCCATAGGCGCGATTGAGACCGACCCTGAGGCTCTCCACGCCGCTTGATGCGAAATAGAGCGCGAGCACGAGGCCCAGGGTCACCACGTCGCTGCGCCGGACCGACAGGATGTTGTGCACTTCGCCGGCGATCGGTCCTGCGACTTCCTGCGGCCAGGCCTCGAGGATGATATCCGCCACCTCGTCCGCAAGCGTTCCGGTTCCGAACAGGCTCGCCATGGCGGTGACCAGGATCAGGAACGGAAACAGCGAGGTCAGGACCGAGAGGGCGATATGGCTCGCGATCGCCCAGGCATCGTGCAGCACGAAGCGGGTGGACGCGATGGCGACGAGCTCGAGCCAGAGGCGAAGGCGGTTCAAAAGACGGGTCTCCAGAGGGCTGGAGATGGTGCGACGAAAGCCAACGACAAGGAACCCGCGCGGGCGGGGCCGACACCGTGTTCAAGGCCGTGAGATCGCGTGCGCACGTTTCGTCTGCTCCTGCCGGTCGACTTTTAGACGAGGAAGCGCGGATCGACAAAGGCCGAGGTTCGGGCCTACAAGCCAATGATCCGTTACCCGTCTCCATCCATCATTTACGGCCATGAACCCGACCCTCTTCGCCCGCCTTGCGCCGCCGCTCTTCGTGCTCATCTGGGCGACCGGGTTCATCGTGGCGCGATTCGTGGCCCCCTATGCGGAGCCGTTGACCTTCCTGCTCGTCCGCTATGTGCTGGCGACCCTCGTCCTCGCCGGCATCGTCGCCGCCGCTCGGGTGTCCTGGCCTCGCACTTGGCACGACTGGCGCAACAGCCTGATCGCGGGTGTCCTCCTGCATGGGCTCTATCTGGGCGGCGTCTTCTGGTCGGTGAAGCATGGGCTGCCGGCCGGGATCTCCGCCCTGGTCGCCGGCCTCCAGCCGCTGGCCACCGGGCTTCTGGCCGGGCCTCTCCTGGGCGAGCGGGTTTCACCCCGACGCTGGACCGGGATCGGCATCGGCTTCATGGGTGCAGCCCTAGTGGTCGCCCCCAAGCTTGGAGATGGCGGCGTGCCGCCCCTGGCGCTCGGGATCTGTGTGCTCGGGATGCTCTCCATCACCTTCGGGACGATCTGGCAGAAGCGCACCGGCAGCAGCCTCGATCTGCGGGTCAATGCGGCGATCCAGTATATGGGCGCGGCCGCCGTCACCCTGCCCCTCGTGCTCCTAACGGAGGAGGGGCACATGGAGCTGACCCTGCCGCTTCTGGGTGCCATGGCCTGGGCCGTGCTCGGGCTGTCCATCGGCGCCATCGGGCTGCTGCTCTTTCTCATCCGCCAGGGAGCTGTGGTGGGTGTGGCGACGCTGCTCTATCTCGTGCCGCCGGTCGCGGCCCTGATGGCCTTCGCGCTCTTCGGCGAGACCTTGAGCCTGATCCAGCTTGCCGGCATGGGACTCGCCGCCTTGGGCGTCGCCGTAGCCAGCCGGAGCTGAAACGCAATAAGCCCCGGAGCGCGCTCCGGGGCTGCGTCTCGCGTTCGAATCACTTCGTGATCTTCACGGATACCGGATCGCTGGCCGGGAACGTCTCCTCCACGCCCTCGTCGAGCAGCTCGTCCTGATGCTTCTTCTTGCTGTCGGACGTCTTGTCGTCCTTACGCTCGGGCTTGTCCTTCGCGGGGTCCTGATCGCGGTTCTGGTCCGTCATCGCCTGTCTCCATTCTTGGATTGGGGGCTTCCGTTTGAGAGGACAACGCATCAGGCCAAGCTTCGATCCGTTTTCGCAGAACCATAAACAAAACGGCGCCGCAAGGCGCCGTTTCTGCCGTTGGAGAAGGCTCAGCGCGGCTGGCCCTGCTGCTGGTTGACGAAGTAGTCGAAGGGCAGTTCGGCGATGCGAAACCAGGTGAGCTCCTTCTCGCGGAAGGCGTTCCAGGAATCGAACACCTTCTTGAACTTGGCGTTCGACGCCGCGATCTCGCCGTAGAGCTTGTAGGCTTCCTTGTAGCTCTGCTCCATCACGTCGCGCGGGAAGGGGCGCAGCTGCACGCCCTGACCCACGAGGCGCCGGATCGCATCGGCGTTCTGCGCATCGTATTTGGCCACGCACATGGCATTGGCTTCTGCGCAGGCCGCTTCGAGAATCGCCTTGTAGTTGGAAGGCAGCTCGTTCCACTTGTTCATGTTCACGTAGAGCGAAGGCTGCGCGCCGCCCTCCCAGAAGCCCGGATAGTAGTAGTACTGGGCGACCTTCACGAAGCCGAGCTTCTCGTCGTCATGCGGGCCGGAGAACTCGACCGCATCAAGGGTGCCGCGCTCGAGCGCCGGGTAGATGTCGCCCGCGGCGAGCACCTGGGGCACCACGCCGAGCTTCTGCATGATCTGGCCGCCCATGCCGGCGATGCGCATCTTGAGGCCCTGCAGGTCGGCGACGGACTTGATCTCCTTGCGGAACCAGCCGCCCATCTGGGCGCCCGTCTGGCCGGCCGGGATCGGGTAGACGTTGTAGTCCTTCATGAACTCGCGCACGAGGTCGAGGCCGCCGCCGTAATGCATCCAGGCATTGTGCTGGCGCACGTTCATGCCCCACGGCACGGAGGTCTCGAACATGAAGGTCGGGTCCTTGCCGATGAAGAAGCTCGACAGGGTGTAGGAGCATTCGACCGCGCCGTTCTGGGTGGCGTCGAGGGTCTGGAGTGCGCCGACGATCTCGCCCGCCGCGAAGGTCTGGAGCTGGAACTTGTTGTCGGTGGCCGCAGCCACGCGCTTGGCGATCATCTCGCCTGCACCGAAAAGCGTATCGAGGCTTTTCGGATAGGCAGAGGCCATGCGCCAGCGGATTTCCGGCTGCGCTTGCGCGATGGCCGGAGACGCCACAGCGCCTGCCGCGGCTGCCAAGCCGGCACCCTTGAGAACTTTTCTTCTATCCATGAACGTTTCCTCGACCGATTTATGTCGTCACTGCCGGTTCGGCTGAACAATCCATAAAGCCGGAGGAGGGCGGCTGTCACTCCACCTTCCGTCGGGACGCGCATGCAGCAGGCGAGGGCACCCTATGCAGTGGCGTCATTCCGGGTAGCGACGACCACCCGGAATGACTGAAAGCCTGTCAGCGCTCCTCGTTGCCGCCCTTTGACAAGGGGCGCTGCTGCTGGCCGCTATGGGCGCGGGCGGAGCGCTTCGGCGGCTTCTCGTCGCCGGTGGAGGAGGTCGAGCGTCCGCCGGACTGGCTGGCCGTAGGATGACCGCGCACGAGGGTGCCCTTGGGCACGTCCACCGCGTTGCCGGGCGCCGGCACCCGGGCCCGGGAGGTGGCGCCGCCGCTCATGCCGGTGGGACCTGTCGTGCCCTCGGTTCGCGCGGGGCGGGGAGCCGGGCTCTTCGCCGCGGTCGTGTTCACGCTCTCGGCGATCTCCTCGTTCGACATCTGGAAGCCGGCATCGTCGTCTTCCTCTTCGGGCACCTCCTTGAAGGAGTGGAGGCCGGCCTTCGAGCCGCTCGTCGGGCGGTTATCGTCCACGTGGTTGATGTCGAGATCCGGGTCGAGCTTCTTCGAGGCTCCCATGATGCCGGTGGCTTTCGCGGCCGCGCGCTTGGTGTTGCCGACATCGTTGCGCTGAGTCGGGCCCGCGACGAAATCGTCGCCGGTCTCTTCCTGGGTGACTTCGTTCAGCACCTCGTCGACAGGCGGTTCCGGGGGGCGGCCACGTTTGTCTTGCGCCATGGGCTATTCCTCTTCTTGGGTTTCGAGCAGACGGCGTGTCTGCGACTTGCAAAGGCAACGTCCTGTTGAAGGAGGGTGTTCCGGCCCGGCGTCCGTGAAAACGGAGCCGGATTCCCTTATTTGCCAAGCTCTTTCTGGATGTCCTGCAGCATGGTCAGGTGCTCCATGATCTGCCCGCTGGCCAGACGCGCCACGTTCGTCGTCTCGCGATTGCCGGAACCCTGCTTCAGGTAGTCCTCCTGGAGCTTCAGCAGCTCCTGGTGACCCTGGATCTGCAGGGCGACGTAATCCCTGTCGAAAGCGGCTCCCGGCTGCGCCTTCGAGAGGCGCTCCATGGCCTGCGAATCCTTCTGCGGCAGTTCGGGCGCGGTTGCGGCGGATTGCTGCGCGCCCTGCGTGGTGGAGGCCGTCGCGTTCGGATCGGCGAAGGAGTGCATGATGTCGGTGAGCAGGTTCTGCTCGCCGATCTCGAATTCCGCGAACTGCTTCACGCGCGGGTTCTGCGCCTTGCTGAGCGCGAAGTTGGATTGCTGCAGCGAGACGGTGCTCAGCGCCAGCAGTTGCTGGACATATTGCCGGTCGGCCTGCGATTGCTGCTGGCCCATCGCGGCCGGTGCGCTGCTGGCTTGGCCTTGACGAGCCGGCGTCTGCGTGTCCTGCGGGGCGCCGCCCTGCTGGGTGCGCTGTTGGCGCTCCTGTGCGTTCTGGCCGAGCGTCGGATTGGTGCGTGTCTCGGCAGGCTGCGGCGTGGTGGAATACGGAATGGCCTGGTTCTGCTGCACCTGCTGGGCGAAGGCGGGAAGGCTGACGGCGGCCACGAGGCCGGCGATCACGAGACGGCGCGACATGAAGAACTCTCCTGCAATCGGAATTGTGAGGCGAACGCTTGCCGCGAGGTTTTTGTTCAGAGAGCCGATCCGGCCGGAATCCTTGCA
>JAESFT010000324.1_pt1 | contig 35945 bp, 28 predicted proteins | sample 9269451 | NCBI WGS metagenome assembly JAESFT01 (sample SAMN14502557, study PRJNA617106) | algae metagenome | isolation source: Scytonema hyalinum WJT4-NPBG1 and co-occurring heterotrophs from well... | place: USA: Mojave Desert, Joshua Tree National Park, California | collected 2006-05-25
CCGGATATGTTACAGGCTGGTTAAAACCAGCCGCGTCGTCTTTCATCCCCGGTCTAAAGCACGCTTGGACGGCGCGAGCGCCTGTTCCTCCGGGGCTTTCAGACTCCCGTTAAGTTTCTGGTAAAAATTGTATAGGTTGTACTAAAAAAATCAAATCATCATAATAATCTATAAGTCCATCACCCAAAATTCAGCTTTAGAGAGTCATTCTGATTATTTCACTAAACTTAACAATATTTATTCTCAAAAATAGATACAAAGATAGATACAAATTCCGGTGTTGTAAGAAATAATTAAACTAGTTTTATAAACATATTTTCTGAAAGTATTTACGTTATAAAAATAAAATGACCGATGGCATATGCAGAGAGACCTGCAGATATCATGTGGCAACCGCAGTCCGTTCTACCGCAAGTGACACATGGTTAGAAACCAAAGTTCAACTGCGCGATCGCCTCAAAGGGGCAGCTCCTCCAGAACATCGCGCAAGGATCGCCCAAGAGAACCTCAAGACCTTCTGGCAAACCCTGCAAGAGAAGGCACAAGAGCTACAAGGACGCAGGGCGCGGGCAAGCAAAAAGCAACGAATTGAACAAGCACGCTCGTCGTCCAGTCACCCGTGTCATGCTTGATCCAGAGGACAAGGTGATTCTCAATGTGGGTGAACTGATTACACACCGCGCCATCCGTCAGGCAACAGAAAGCGGTGTTCTGAATATCTTGCTGAGTTCAGTCTACGCCAAGGAGCCAGAAATCTCTGACAAGCAGTTGCGTGCTTCAGAACACGGAATGGCAGCGCTGGCGTAGCACGGTAATGGTCGATGGCACGAAGTACCCGCCGTAGGCGATGATCCGCAGGACCCGCCCAAAGGGCGATAGCGTACCCGAAGGGGGTGCTTTGCACGAGTGCGCTGCTGCGTTGCCCTACAGCCCTTCGGGCATCCTACGGCGGGCGTCTCCCCTTGGGAGAAGCGCAGATCGCAACCTGAAGCCCGATCAGTCTTAGTCAACTAACAAAGAAGCTCAAACCTTTAACAGGGCAGCAGGGGTGGGTGAGCTGGAAGATGGGGGGACTACCGCAGTTGGCTTGGCAGCCCACCACAGGACAACAGCGGGAACCACACCCAGCAGCACACTGATTACTGTAGGAATCCAGAATCGGCTGTCGAGTTGACTAATCGTGATGATGGCTCCGAAGGCAAAGTTAACCAGGTAGATGAAGAGCGGAACCCGCAGTTGAGTACGGATCAGTTGCGTTGAAGGGGTACGCCAGAAAAGCGCTGCCACAGACATGAAAAGTGCCCCGGTTCCTAACCAGCCGATCAGGTTACGGTAGGGCATGCCAAAAAACTGTCCCAAATCTTGAAATTCCCAGAAAGGGTACGGGGTCTGGCTCATGGCGGGATCTAACACAAAGTCCCATGCAGTGAGGAGGAGAGCACCCAGAGCGATCGCCCCCAACTGCTTGATCCAACCATTGACCCCCTTCGCCTCCAGCCCAACTCGCGCCAGCAGATAGGTAGACATTCCCATATAAAACCAGGACAACGGAATCGTGAATGGCACCAATCCCGCAATTTTGTACCCTAAACCGCTCAAATACTGATAATGACCAAACGGAATGCCTGTGCTGGTTCCTAGGAGTTCACTGCACAGTGACAAAACCACGGCAGGTAGCATAAACCCCAGCCAGTTTTGCCAACCCAGCATTCGGTAAGCATAAATCGCAACGGTAGCTGTTCCCAAAACAATGTAGACAGCACCACCTCCGATCATGCTCCAGCTAAAAAGTGTTTGACCAAAGGACGGTAAGGTCGCAATAAAGGCAGGATTGGGCAATACAAGCAGCAATCCTGCCAATCCAAACACCAGCGACAAAATGTGACTTGCCAGACAGAGGCGCTCAACAGTAATTAACGGCTTCATGAAGACTCCTTGGATATAGTCATGTTGTGGATTTAGCGCCCCATGTTTACCTTTAAGGCAACTGGGGCAACTGCAGGTCGGGCTTGCTCCGCTCTTAAGAGCACTTTGTAGATAGACAATGAGACTTCTCATAGATTTTTCTAGGAGGAGTTCTTAAATCCCAAACGATTCCTAACCATGAAAGTAGCTTAAGAATGTAATGGGTAATATCTATTTCCCACCAGTAAAAACCTTGCCGTTCTGAAGCAGGATAGTAATGATGATTATTATGCCAACCTTCCCCTAGAGTAATGAGAGCTAAAAACCAATTATTGCGACTAGTATCTGCTGTGTTAAAACGACGATAACCAAAGATATGGGCGAGAGAATTAATTGTAAAAGTCGTGTGATAAAGCAGTAAAGTACTTAAACAAAATCCCCACACAAACATCTGTAAACCAGTCGTTTGTAGCTGAGGGGTATACAGTTGAAACAATATTCCGATTGCTATCAAAGTTATTCCTAGCACGGTAGGAGCAATCATATGAAAACGGTTTAAGTACTGTAACTCCGGATATTGTGCAAAATCTCGAACGTTCTGTTCATTCGTTTTGGAATATTCAGGACACATCACCCAACCAATATGCGACCACCAGAAACCATGAACAACGGGGGAATGGATATCTTGTTCCGTATCTGTATTGCGGTGGTGATGACGATGATGCGCTGCCCACCATAATGGACCTAACTGAGCTGAGGAATTGCCTAGAACAGCAAGAATAAACTGAAACCAACGCGTTGTTTTATAAGCGCGATGTGAAAAATAACGGTGGTATCCTGCTGTCACTCCAAACATCCGCACGAACCAGAGTATAAAGCACGTAATCAGAGCAGCCCAACTAAAGCCCACCCAAAAAATAAACAGGCAACCGATATGAATGGATATAAAGGGAATATTACCTAAAATATCTATCTTATGTTCTTGTCTTGATAACATATGTGAGCCGTTGAGTCAGGTTTGGAAATACCAAAAATTATTAGAAAAAAATCTTCGGGAACTACCGCCGCGAAGATGTCGGTGTTCATGGAGAAGTTCTTAATCTGTACTTCTACAGCATGGCAGATGGGTGCTTGAGATTTGGTTTTGGCAAAGGTTTGAGATGTATAAGATGAGTTTATAAAGTTTGAAATTGTTACAAAAATTTATAAATTGAATTAAAATCTCAGTACCACTGATCATTCAGAGTCGTTCACTTATACGTAGAAGCCTAAAACTCAACATTTATAGGTCTTTATGGGATGAATTCCACAACTTCACCTAGAATATTCAGTGTGAAGAACGTTTGAGTTAGTTTTATTTTGATGAAATTAGAGTATATCTCTGACTTTTGTATGATTTCAACAGAGGATAAAATTATTAGCATATAAAAAAGTATAAAGTGTTAGAAATTAACAAAAGTTTAGGTTCTTAATTTTAGGATCAAGGTTTCTATCCCATGGTCAAGCGATCGCTCGAAGCATCACTCACTGGGATTCAACAGGCGAAAAGAGCCTTTGCTCGCAAGGGGTGGACTCAGGAAAATCTGGCTCTTGAAGTCAACTTAAAGACTCGACAACCGATTTGGCGATTTTTCAGTGGTCGTCCGGTTGAGCGTCATATCTTTCTGGAAGTTTGTTCTGTATTGCAACTGAATTGGCGGGAGATTGCTGCCAATCCCCCAGCAGAGTTCGCTGAACCCGGAGAACGCACCCAGACGCCTCTTTTGGATATTGATGCCTTGGTGCAACAGGTGCGATCGCAACTTAGCGACAAAATTGAAGACCAGTGCGGCATCTTGCAGGTATTGGATATCAGCCGTCCCGTTAGCATTGATGACATATATATTGATGTCAATATTTTGGAGGAAATCGCAAGCTTTCAGTGGTTAGAAATCGCTGACCTGCAAAACCTTGCTCCAGAAGAATTTGACCGCTTTGGCTTAAGTGAGGTTGACCAGAAACAAATACCGGGAATGCGGGCAGTCGAAACCTATTCCAAGCTCAGGGTGTTGGGCAAAGCGGGGGTAGGTAAAACCACCTTTTTGCAACATCTCGCCATTCAGTGTAACCGAGGCGCGTTTGCGGCGAACCAAGTTCCTATCTTTATCACACTGAAGAATTTTGCTGAAGAGTCTAGAGGAACAAACGAGTTCAGCCTATTAAACTACATCCGCTCCTGTTTTCTCACGTCTGGAATTTCAGAAGAGTCAGCGATTGAAACTTTGCTTGGTGCAGGCAGAGTGTTGCTGTTGCTTGATGGGATGGATGAAGTTCTTAATCAAGAGAGCAATGCTGTCTTAAAAGAAATTCGCTCCTTTTCGGACAAATATCATAAAAATCGGTTTGTGGCGACCTGTCGAACGGCAGATCAAAAGCTCAGGCTACGAGGCTTTACCGATGTTGAAATTGCCCCGTTTACCCAAGAACAAATCCGAGCCTTCGCTCAAAAATGGTTTGTGGCGTTTACTAAGACGAACACTCAGGCTGGGCTGGCGCAATCTGTTCAGTTTATTGAGAAGCTGGATTTACCCGAAAACTGGCAATTTCGCCAACTCGTCGTCACACCCCTGTTTCTGCATCTTGCCTGCTGGGTGTTTCATGGTCAGGAAAAATTTCCGACGAAGCGGACTGAATTTTATAAGCAAGGGCTAGATCTTCTCTTGGGCAAATGGGATGAAGCCAGAGGCATTGAACGCGATGACGTTTACCGAGGGTTTTTATTGCCACAAAAGCTCAGGTTGTTGAGTCAGGTTGCAGCAGCGACATTTGAGCAGGGCCAGTACTTCTTTGAGCAACGCGTCATCGAGCAATACATTGGTGAGTATATTCGGAATCTGACCGATGCTCCAATGGAACCAGAGGAACTGCAACTAGAAAGCGAAGCGGCGCTGAAGGCGATCGAGGCACAACATGGGCTACTGACAGAACGGACGCGGGGAGTTTTCTCCTTCTCTTATCTGGCGTTTCAAGAATACTTCACGGCAAGAAAAATCGTTGCCAGCCATAATCTACAAGCATTGGAGCAAGCTCTGGCAGGACTGGTTAGTCACATTAGTGACCCTCACTGGCGCGAAATCTTTTTGTTGACGGCGGCTATGCTCCGGAGTGCAGACGGGCTGGTGCAGTTGATGAAGCAACACATTGATGCACTGGTTGCCCAAGACCCTTATCTACAAGAGTTTTTGACGTGGGCAAGCCAAAAATCTAAGGATACGCCATTGCAACCAAAGGTAGCGACGGTGCGAGCATTTTACGTTGCCCTTGCCCGGACTCCTCACATGGCTTCTCACTTTACTCTAGCCTGCACCCTCGACCAGGGGATGTTTCTGGATGCGGCGTTGCATAACCTGCTGCGCTCGTGTGCGATCGACCAAAGTCAGGACTTTGCCCAGGCTCATGCCTGTGGAGATGCCCTCAGTAACATTCTGGGCATTGTTCTGGATGCTGGACTTTATAAATCCCTGCAACAACTCAGGGATCAATTCCCAAATCCCAATCAAAACCGAGAACGGTTTCAGGTCTGGTGGCAGGCACACTATTCAGCCTGGGTTGAACAGTTAAAGACGACGATCATTAATTATCGTAATATTAACCACGACTGGCAGTTTAGCCAAGAGCAACACCAAGTGCTGCAACGCTACTACGATGCCAATCAGCTACTGCTCGATTGCCTGAATAGCAATTGTGAGGTGACGGCTGCGATTAGGGAGGAAATTGAAACCACTTTATTGTTGCCGACTAAGGAACTTGAGGACAGGGAATGGCAATAGGTCTGCTGTTAACTCATTTGTGCTCCAATTGAGAACTTTATGTAGCTAAACTATGGTTTTCTTCATGGTGAAATAATCCTGAACTTCCCCTTGATCATCAATAAATTTGACATCAAGCCTCTTGTCGTGTACATCCAACACGAGTGATCCAGGAATACTGAGTGACGTATACATTGCTGGATGCGGAGATACCTGGTCGGCTAAAGCAGATGTGCCTGCAACGATATATACTGTCCCCGCCTGGGGAGCCGTAAGAGGTTTTTGGTAAGGTGTTGATTCGTCTTCTCGCCCACTTCCGCCATCCTTTTTCATCTCTTGTGTAAAGGTATCGGAAGTGCCATAATGCCCATCAATAAGGTAAGAGCGCTCGTAGGAGTGACTGTGACCACCCAACACAAGGTCTACACCCGCTGCTTCTAAAATGGGAAGCGCATGCTCTCTCATTTCAATCAACTCAATCTCGGTATCTGAATCGTGTGATCCCTTTGTGTAGGGTGGGTGATGCCAAAAAGCAATCTTCCAATCCTTATCGGATGCTGCAACATCGCGTGCTAACCAGGTCAACATTGCACCTTCGGGAGTGCGATACTCTTCTAGGGAACTGTCCGAAGGGCGATCGCGAAGCGGGCGCTCTGCGCCATCGCCTGCTTGGGGCGGGTGATCTGCGCGATCGCTACCATACGAATCTAAACAAATAAAATGGATATTGCCGTAGTCAAATGAGTAATATGCGGCGGTTCCAGACGGTACACCTCCTGCTTCCCCACGAGTTGGCATTGTGAAAAGCTCATAGTATGGTCCTGTCTGCAACAAAGAATCCGCACTTCCACCGTCATGATTGCCGATCGCAGTCCAGAGAACACTACTACGTAGGAATTGGGGATACATCTCAAATATTCCCCGCTGATACTCTTCATAAGTGCCAGTATCATAGGCATTGTCGCCTAGCATGAGCCAAAGGTCGGTATGGCGAGTCCCTGTAAATTTCAGGTAGCCATCGCGCACGCTTGCTGCAATATCATTCCCACGTCCTGCATCTCCTAAAACTAAGATACGTAGGGGTCGAACTTGTTCAGGTGCTAGGTCTTGTGATGGTGCAGTGACAAAAAAGTAATCTTCTGTCCCCCCGGCTTGTACACCTGTTGTTGTACCAATTGCGTAATAATACTTCGTGTCTGGCGTGAGTTCTGTGAGTTTGAGAGTGTGGTCACAGGTAATCGTTGTTTCTGCTTGCGTTAAATCAAGTCTGTCTGGATTTGTGCTATACCACACTTTGCCATGAACAGCAGCATTAGTAGCCCAGCGGATAATTATGCTAGACTCACTGCCTACCTGTAGATACGGACCCCGAACAATTTGCAGATTTTCAAGGAAGGTTCCTTTCTCTGCCTCAAGATTGATTAGCATCATCGGCGAAATAATATCCGATGTTAACTTTTTTAACAGAAAAATTAAATTATTACAAATATTTTACAGAAAAACTTTCAGGAAAAAAACCTCTGTTGTTACAAAAGCAAGCTTCGGTTAGGCAACTTGTACAAGGTTTTGCAGATTGTGACTGAGAAACCGGGTTTGGAGGGTGGTTAAAACAGTGAACAGTACCAGCCGCAGTGACGCTTTCTCGGGCTGGTGGGGGATTTAAACCCGCCACCAACGCTCTCTGGTGCTCTTGGTGGGGGACTTAAACATGCAAAGGATGAAACTGATAACTGATAACTGGTAACTGGTAACTGTTAAATGACCTACTTCGCATCATGCTTTAACAGCTTTGCCAATGTAGCACACAGAAGTGTCATCGTTAATTCTGATTTTCAAGAATTCTGCTTTTTCGTCCTGACTTTGGTTATTCAAACCCTTCAAGAATATATCTCTGATAGTTTTAAAGTTAGTCCCATCAGTTAAGTCAAATCCTTTGATGACGATATCTCCAAAGCCAGTGCTTTCCATGATATCAGTCAATTCCTGGGGGTTAATAAACTTATTCCAGTCGTGAAGGCCGCATGGTATTTGTCTGACAACATATTCCATAAGCCAAATCATTATCAATTTAGATTGAAAAGTTCTATTGATAGTGTCAAATAAAAATAATCCTTTTTTATTTAAAACTCTGTAAGCTTCTGAAATGACTTTGCTCAAATCTTCAACATGCTCTAAAACATCAAAACACACAACGACATCAAATGTGTTTTCATCATAAGGAAGCTGTTCAGCGACTCCACATTGATAGTCAATTTGTAGGAGACTTTCTCTTGCGTGTTCTTGTGCAACTTTGATTGAATTTAAAGATAAATCAATACCTGATACATTTGCTTTCTGTTTGGCTAAAAATTCACAAGCTAATCCACCTCCACAGCCAATGTCTAAAACTTTGATTCCTTGCCAACTTGGAATATAACTTTTAAACCACTCAAATCTTGACTTGTTTAAATGGCTGGATAGATGTAATGTTTCGCCTTGCTTCCACCATTTATCTGCATTCAAATCATAATATTCTAAGTCATTCTTTTTCATTTTTCTACTCTATCTTTATGTGAGGAATTTGGGGTTTTCCCCTATACCCGCAAGGGCGCAAGGAATTGCGCCCCTACACCCTCTACAAAGCCCTATTTTTTGCTTCTCCACGTAAGTTATAAAATCGTGAGTGAAGGCTTAGCGAATGAAGTGGAGTACATCACGCACTACGCTGTAGCCAGCCAAATCCCAAAATAGGTAAGCCACAAAGCCAATCATAGCTAAGCGTCCATTCCACAGTTCCTGTTGGGGATTCCAACCAATAATCCAGGCATTGCGATCAGCGCCGTTGTATGCCTTGGCAACAGGAGGTAATTGAGTAGCGTCGTTGGTACCAGATTTCATTGTTTACATTCCTTAATAACTCTGCTCTTGCCTTCATAGTATTTACTGAATCGGCTGTTGCTGTCTGTCTTTGGGGGAATTTGTTGGTACTTCTTTCGAGTGACGCTTTCAAAGGCTAGAAACCTTTTTTCTCAATCATGAATTAGATAAGTAAGCGGACATAATTAAACATAGGATGTGTTAGGCGCAGCCGCAGGGCATCAATTCCGCTTCTCAGCATCGGTTACGCGATCGCCTATGGCGGACACTCCGTGTCATCGCGCTTCCCATCCTACGAAGGTTCATTTTCATTCCACAAACCTACTTACAAATTTTTCACGTAATTTTTTAACAGAGCAATTGGCGAATAAAACTTAAGTGGTTATACTATCTGGTAGTTGTATTCAATATCTGATAAAAAGCAAAAATATGAATTTATCTTCTGTTATTTATAATACATACTATTTGGTGAATTACCAATGTTTTGATTGATTGCCAATACAGAAACTAGTGCAACATGATAGGAGTTTGTCAGGAGTTCATTATTTATTTTTTCTAAAAAAAGTATAAAAAATGCTTTTGTCAAACGCTCTCATGGTTTCGATTTCGGCAAAAAGCCTGATTTATAATGGTAATTCATTTTAGCGAAGTATCCGCAGGGCACTACCTCCAGATCATGCGTTATACTTCGTTACGCACCCTACGGATTTAAAATTAATTTTTATAATTACCTCTGGGTACTGCCATTTAGGAAGGAACAAATTGCTGAAATTGCTAAACTTTAATCTTTAATAGTAAAAAAACAAGATACGGCTGTGGTTGGTGCTGTAGATTTATTATTTACGGACATTCAGCTAGAGTTTCAGGTGACCGAAGTACGAAAAAATCATTTTGGTTCTGAATTAGGAAATTGTATGAAAAGCGACATGGCAGTAGAAAAATTGCGCCGCTACAAAGAGTACGGGGAATCTGTCATCCAAAGCCTTGAGTTGGTTTTGCAGAACCCACCTCCCAAAGACAGCTGGGTTCCGAGTAGCCTTTATGAAAGTATCCAGCGTCTACAGCAGTCTGCCCAAAGAACGGTGCAACTTGCATCCTCGCCAGTCAAAATCGGCATCATGGGGGAGTTCAGTAGTGGAAAAACTTTACTTTTAGGGAGTTTGATTGGCTACGCTGATGCTTTACCAGTCAGTGAAACCCCCACCACAGGTAACGTCACTGCGATCCACCTCGTTCAACAACCAGACTTTCAGACAACGAAGCTTGGCAAGTTTAAAGTTGAATATCTTTCTAGTGAAGGGGTGAAAGAGTGCTTGCGCTTCATGCTGGAGGAAGCCGAACAACGAGCAAAAATGGCAGATATCCCTTCAGGACAGCTTGCGGCTCTAAAAACTTTACACCCCACGAGAGAAGTTGACATTAACGGTATCTTAAGATGGTGCGAGGAAGCATGGAAGCCCCAAAGCTTAGAACTACGCTCTCTGCTCAGGGAACTGGTTGTTTTCGTTCGTACGTACAGCGTTTACAAAGAAGATATCTGTGGTAAAAGTTACGAGATTGACAATACGACTGCTCACAAGGGGCTGAGGCTTGCAGAGCCGCCCATGAATATCTTAGAGCTCAGCTTTGACCGTTTACCGTCGCCTCCTAAACGCTGGGAAAATTTAGCACAACCTTCAGTTCAGGACTTGCAAAATAGCTTCTCGCTGATTCGCCGCATAGATGTCACAGTTGAGATCTCAAAAGAAATCTGGGATTTGTCTTCTTTACAAGGAACAAATGAATTCATTCTCCTAGATTTTCCGGGATTGGGAGCTGCTGATTCTGGTGTGAGGGATGCTTTTTTATCTTTGCGGGAACTGCGAGATGTCCAAACTATCCTGTTGCTACTCAACGGTCGATACCCTGGCGGCGCAACCGCAGCAAAAATCCGCTCTCTGCTGGAACGGGATAAGGGACAAGACCTCAGAGACCGGATTATTGTAGGTGTGGGGCGCTTCAATCAAATTCCCCTCTCAAGCAGCGACGAACGCGCCATTGATGAGCTTTTATATGAGATTCTGCTTTCAGAAGAAGCTGTTGTTGATAGCCTGAGCATTCTCAAACTAATCATCGCCAGTGCTAACAATTTGACCACGGAAAAAAAGAATATCGTTCTGCTGTCGCAACTTTATGGGTTGACTAAATTAGCAGAACTTTCTTCTCTAGTGCAAGTTTGCTCAACAGAATTCTTACCTGATTTGGATAAACCCAACAAACCAGAGGAGTCTGAACTGCGGAGAAAATGGCAACAATTGAGTGAAATGTTACCTCCTTCCACTACCCTGCACAAACAACTCAGCGACTATGCTGAAGATGGTGGTATTGGTAGGTTGCGCTCATTACTGAAAGAGCATGTTGCTCTTCATGGTATGAAGCAACTTGTAGAAGACACTCAAAGGGCTGCTGAGGGTTTGCGTAAAGAGCAGAATAACCTAAAAAATATCCTAGAGGAAATCCCGGCTTACATACCAGTTGTGGAAAACCCTGCTTTTCTCACCCTGCGGGAAGCAATTGAAAATTTAGTCACGACCTACAGACGATTCCAAGAAGATTTAGAAAAACAGCCCATTTTGAAGAACCGCAACAGTGTAGCGGTAAGCGATATTGTTAAGGATGAGTTAACTAATAAAATCTTCTTTGATTGGAGCGAGTGGAGTTTACTTTTTGACAGAACCAAAAATGGCACAATCTCCTTGACAAAAAGTGAAAGCTTTTTTGAAGAAGATGAAGTTGACGATTCGATTCCTACAAAAAGCGATGATTTTTATACGGCATTTGTCAACACTCTTCAGGAAATGCAAGCGTTCGCGCATGAGCAAACAACAGAAGCAGTCACCGATTTGTTTGGGAAATTATCTGCTGATGTGCAACTAGAACGCGAAAAACTAAGTACAATTTTGCTAGCAGAAAAAGAACAGCAAATTGAGCAAAAATTTGGCAAAAGTCAAGTCCGCTTTTTTAGAAATCTGCTGCGTGCTATTGACCCCACGAATAAATGGCAAAACCTAATTATTCAGCACAGCGGGCTTGCTAATAGTGCGACTCCTATCAATGCTGACACTTTATTCCCGCTCGCACGCAAGGACGACAAGCACCAGAATGGTCAAATTTTTGACTGGAGTCCTGATAAACAGTTTCCTGTTCCCTCAAGACCCTTCAATCACCAAGTTGCCGTTTTACGGCTGCGAGACGAAATAACTGCTAGCGCAGGGTTGCACCTTGTACAGTATGTGAGTCAGTTAACCAAACTGGTAAAAACTTCGTTTTCTAGAGCTTTGAAAGAGATTGTAGATAATTTGCAAGAACTTTTAAAGTCAAAGCATGAACCTTTATTAAGACATATAGCTTCTGCCCAAGAACGAACCTCTGTTCCTATTCCACCTTGGTTAGAGACTCTTTCCCAAATTCCGACGATTTCATATCCAGAGGAGATTAATCATTAAACAAGAGTGCAAAAGTCAATTTTATGAAAATGAAACCACAGATGGACACAGATGGACACAGATAAATTATCTTTTATTATCTGCGTACATCTGCGTCTCTCTGCGGTTGTAATATTATGTCCGGCTTATTAGTTATGATTACCACGTTAACTGCACCCCACCCCTTAATCCCCTCCCTGCAAGCGGGGAGGGGAGGTGATAGCGTTTGCGCAGCGTCCCTCTTAGGGACTAGCGTGGCGTTAGCCATAGCGCAGCTTTACTGGGGTGGGGTTCTTAGGGTAATGATAAGTATTTAACCGGGCTTGATATAACTTCTAAATACATACTTTTACAAGAGTTATATTAGTTAGTTGTTAATTGTCAAGCAAGATTCGAGTAACGACTAACCATAATTTAATTTCAAGGAATAGATGAAATGGCTGTTAAAATTGAGCTTTTAAATCGCTATCAACTGCGTATAAAAGATAATGACTTATTACTCTTGCCGATTATTGAAATTAAACCTACTGATAGTTTTAACTTCCCTCATATCTCCAAAATTGATATTTCTGTGAGCGGAAGGCCAGAAGACATCGCAGCAAAAATACAATCTGTATACAGAAGCGTCAACTTTAGCACTAAACTACTCAAACTCTCTACACCACAGCGATTAAAGCAAATTGACTGTACGTGGGATGAGCCATTACCAGCAGGTGTGAACTGCACTTTGCTAGTGACTGTAGAGTATTTTGACTCGGATGAAACGGGTAACCCAAATCTGTCTATGAGCAAAAACTCTACGTCTGAGTGCAATATATGGACTTATGCAGGCATCGAAGATACCGTAATACAAATGTCAGTGAGAGATACGCTACCATTGCCACTACCAGGACCTTTTTACAAACCCGAACCAGTTCAAGAAAGTAAGAAGCCAGAAATTACTTATCCAGGCTGGTTTGCCATTGATTTTGGCACGTCTAATTCCACTGTTACACTTTACGATCCCAAAGTCATCGTAACTCCAGATAGTTTGCCTAGCGAGCAGGAGGTGCGGTTACGCGAACGTATGGCGGCGTGGTTAAATCAACGTCCCGTGGATGATGTACCGGGGATCAGTCATAATGCTTGGGATCAGGAGTGGCAAAAGTTTGTAACTGAACTGAGCAAAGATTTTGTTTCCATTCCCGAGTCTGTTCGTCACAATTTGGGGGAACAACTCTTTCGAGGCGTTGACAGTGCTGAGTTGTTGGAAGCTATCCGACAGATAGAAATTTGTTTGAGCAAACGCCTCGATTGGTTTCGTCGCGCCGCCAGCAAACGGTTGAATCAGATATATCACGAAGTTTTCCGCGTACCACCTCTAGAGTGGCAAAGTTTGATATCAGTAGAATTGGACAAAGATCGGCGTCTCAATGAAATTCCTAGTGAGTTAGAAGTCGTCAATTTGGAACCTTCTTTGCCAAAAGATGATCCAGCAAAAGTGAAAGTCGTCTTGGGTGAACAAGCGAGACAGCACAGGTTAGACACGATTGGGAATGGGGAGGAAATAGAAGGGAGGTTTCTCCACTCACCTAAGCGGTATTTTGGTCAAGAACGTTCTTTTAAAATTACGCTCGATGGTCAAGAAGATACAATTGAGGTCAATAAGCTGCTTCAATCGGCTTATGCTGAACTGATTGAGTTAACCGAGAATTACCGCCAACGCTATCCAGGGAAGTGTTCTGAAGGTAAATTCTACCGCGCAGTCGTGACTTACCCAACGATCGCCTCACCATTTGTGCGCCGCGAGATTGAGAACCTGGTGAAACAATTGGATATCGAAGATGTGCAGATGGCTTATGACGAAGCGATATCAGTAGCCGTCTTCTTCTTGTGGCGCGAATTTGGTGGTGATTTGAATGTGGGGATTGAGTCGTTCAAAACCCGGTGCCGTTACGATGGGGGCAAATGGTGGCAAAATGTCCTCGTTTTGGATATTGGTGGCGGAACGACTGATTTAGCGCTGATTCGTCTTGCACTGGAAGAAATCAACCCGTTTGAACCTGGGGAAGACCGAGGCGACGGCGGACGTTATTATAAATTGACTCCTAAATTATTGGGTTCTTCCGGTCATTTGCAGTTGGGTGGAGAGTTAATTACCCTGCGGCTGTTTTTGTTGTTGAAGGCGGCGATCGCAGATTGTTTGCTGACAGCCGTAAGCGAAGAACAATTGCCAAAAGATGTGTTGAAAGTGCAGCCAGAAGAGTTGAGCGATCGCTTTCTTGATAACGGCAAATTCTTAAGAGGAAGTCTGCTGGCTTGTGTGGATAAAGAAATTCGAGAAGGCGATGCTTACAAAGATGCTTTAAATGCAGCAGAGAAAGTGCTACCCACACGCTGGAAACATTCGTTGTCTCGCGCACAAACTTTCTACACTCTTTGGGAACAAGCGGAAAATGCCAAAATTACACTCGGTCAAAAGCGCCAACAAGATGCACCCGAACCAATCTTCGTTGTAGATGGGCAAAAAATATCGGAACTGTTGCAACAAAATGACATTGAATTATCAAGCGAAGTTGTTGATAACCTGAGTGTAACGCTCACGGTACAGCAATTTGAAAAAGCAGTATCTCCTGTGATTCGAGAAGCAGTTGGAATTGCCCAAGGATTGATAGAGAATGCTTTAGCAAATAAAGCCTTCAATTCCCAAAGCCATAAAGAGCAAGTCGATTGGTTGATTTTATCTGGGAAAACCTGCAATCTGGAATTAGTTGAGCGCGAACTTTATCGGGTATTTAGCAAGTCTGATTATTTTATTTGGAATGAAGACCGAGTTACCTTTGAACCCGAATATACAAAGCTTGCAACTTCTGCTGGAGCCTGCTTTGCAGAGAAACTAAGACAACTGGGTTTTGCGCCAAAAGAGTCCAAGGAATTGCTGCGTAGAGGAGCAAATCAACTCTATATTGATGTCAAAAATCTGTTTTATTTTCTGCCATGCTCCTTCAAAAGGGAAGTGATTGGAGGAAATTTAGACCCAATTTTTCAGGCAGGTCAAGAACTTTATCAACTTAAAGCTGACGATGCAATGGCGAAATTTCGCAGTAGTTGGCAGGGTATGCAATTGACCAATAACGTCATTCGTCAGGATTTTGAGAATATCAAACCTCAGCTTTGGGGAAGTTATAACGGTGATGCATTGAGAAAGAAACTGGAAATGAGTGAGGAGGATTTTAAAAATTATATCAAAGTCCAGTTTGAAATTAATCAAAAGCTTGATATCGATTTGCTGCTTTGCCGAGGAAATCCTCACTATTTAATTCCTGTGAATATTCCCTGTGTTGATGCGGCAAAAGCGATAGGTACATCAGAAGTTATTGCTGATGATAGTCACGTGGTTTGCGACATTGCTGTTAATGTTGCTGAATCTGCAAATGCTCTGAAAACAGATGCTCATACTGTCGTATTTAATGCCGACAAAGACTACAGTAACGATGTGAGAGTTTTTCGTTATGACGATGGTGCTATACAACCACAAATCATGGGTTTAATTGCTGAATTACCGCCGTTTCCTACTAGTGGCAAACATACATTCTACTTCCAATTTCACAACCCAAAATCTAATAAGTGGGAACTCATTGGTGAATTGCCTCAACCAGAAGTCAAAAGTGAGTATCCTTGCCGATACTATGTCTCTCTTAACAAGAAAGGTATGCTGAGAGTACATGCATTTGAGGTACCTTATTGGACATCAACAAATCCAGAATCTCTCAAGCAAGGAGGATGCGTTTTTCGCGACACTCTCCAACCGCAGCCTAACGATGTTAAGGCAGAACGTGACCCGTTTTCTGGAGAACATTAACGAGAGTTAGGAGTTATTAACGTGACATTCTCCCCACCGCTCCGCGCGGATGGGGCTTCTCCAAATCGCTTTGGTAGAAATTTCCTGCTTCATTGGTCGCATCTAGATAAGTAGACTTGCGTCTTATTATCCCCGAGAACGATACCTCCACAGGCAGTTTAGAGACTCCTGATGCCCCACGGAGTCTTTGCACAAGGAACCGAAGTTCTGTACAACCAAACCAAACTGATTTTACGCACTGATGGTTTCATGCACAAGCAATCTTTTTCAGTGCAACCTCCTATCAATTGTCATGGTTCTGTACCGTTCCCAAGGTTTGCTCTGTTCACCTAGCAAGCTAGTCCGTTTGAGTCAACTTGGTCAGTGGTTAGCTGATACAATTATGATAACATTTGTGTAGACTTTGTGTAGACGTATCTATCATGAAAACTTGCATGATTACACATCAGAATCAGTGAGCGTAGATTGAATAAAATACGGTTCTATGCTGCAAACAAACAAAAAACAATCACCCAAATTCTTGAAGACTACATTGACCGACTACCGACTTCAGAGATTGACAACTACTCGGACACCCATAAGGGGTGTACCTCCTAGTTGTCCCACTATCCATCCCCACCGCATTGGTTGCGGGAATTCCGTGGAATGAGTTAAAACTTAAAACTAGATCTACCTAGAAAGTCTAGTTTTATCCTTTCTTGTGAGCTTTTGCTCATGGAGTCTCTTGCATAAGTAGATTTGTTTGAAATTAAATCACAGATGTAGGCGTAAGCCGTGCCGTAGGCTACACAGATAAACACAGATAAATAATCGGTGTTCATCTGTGTTTATCTGTGGTTCCAAATCATAAAGTCCGGACTTTTGTCAGCAGTCCACTCAAAACTTAATTTAAAACTCAAAACGGAGGAAATATGCAGCACCTCAGCAAGTTATTGAAAATTGACGACTCAAATTTAGCTTGGGTACTGCGGTTGGGCTTGCACGGACTGCGGACTCAATTACAGGAAGCTTTAAAAATAGCAACCATAGACCCAGGAAGCAGTGCTTGTCAAGAATTGCTGAGGGAATTGGATATTCTTTTGGAAGTTGCATCTCAACAAAAGTCTTTGAGTAGCGAGACAGTCTTGTCCACGGAGGATAGTTCCTCTTGGGAAGATGTGTTAGAACCAGTCACCAGTGAACTAAAAGGTGAACTCAAACTCAAACAAATTGGTGAGGCTTTGCTATCTGACCGGGAATTATCGAACTATATCGGTGATTACCAATTTCTTAGCACCAATGATGCTGATTTGTGGAACCAGATGCAACGTTTGCTGCTGCGTGTTCCTGAAAAAGTGGCTCATGCTTGGCAAGAGCGTATTTTGACAGAGGCGAGTCAAGTCGGTGCGACAGAAGATAAGCCGCACTTGTCACTACCCTTCACCCGCAAAGAATGTATTTACCCTGGGTTGACAGGAAAGATAAAAGCGACTGGGTTGTGTTTGTCAGACCAAGTTGATTTCGATCCGCGATTGACGATGGAAAGATACGACGGGGAAATTGATTTGTTGGCTGGGGTTGTTTGTATTTGTCTTAAGTTTATTGAACTAGATTCATCTTTACACCACGCTCTTAAAAGTGTAGATAGATTTGGTGTGAGGTCTTTGAACGATGAAAGAGAAAAGTCTAAGTACGTTACAGCACTGATAGACCGCTTTCGGCGGGTGCAAACAACTGCTGATCATGTTGATCCAGTTGTCGCTTTACGTGCCAGACTTGACTTAGATGAAGCAATTCACTCTTTAGTATACTTGCCATGTGCTGACCGTTACTCTTGGTGGGGTAAACTGCAACAAGAAGCGCGGCGTACCCTTGACCAAGTCGTTGAGAAGACGCGTGATGCTGGTTATCATGTACAAATTCGCCCGTTATGGGGAACCTATGCGGATATTTTTAATTGGTCAAAAGACGATTTGCAATTAGACATTGGTGGGGTACGCGGGGAAGTGTCTGCATGTTTGCGGGTCTATGCCAAAATTAACGATGAGGTGCTTCCGGGAAGAGTTCTTTTTCGTTCTTCTTAATTGACATACTCACCGCCCGCGCATGGTCGGTGATTCTTGACGGTTCACAGCAACTTGCTACCGAAGTAGTCTTACAATCGCTCCCCGTCCGTTTTAAGTCGTGCCGATGCCCCATGCCGACCATTTTTATATTCCGGGCTGCGTTCTCATCTCTATCCTGTTCGCTCCCGCAATTCAGACACAACACTGAACGGACAGACAGATCGAGTTTGCCCCACCTAAAACCGCAATCTGAACAGATTTGGCTGGTTGGTTCCCATCTGTTGATAGCATGAAACGTTCTACCCAACTTTTCAGACTTTGCCTCACATAGCACTCGAAATTCTCGCCAACCTTGCAAGCTAATTACTCTGGCAAGTTTACGATTTTTGACCATTCCTGATACATTCAAGTCTTCCAAGATGATGGTTTGGTTTTCGCTCACCACCTTGGTAGACAGTTTGTGCAAGAAATCTTTTCGAGTATCTGTAATTTGGTTATGCAATTTTGCAATCTTGATTCTAGTTCTGTTTCTACGCTTAGAATCTTTTTGTTGCCTTGCCAATCTGCGTTGAAGCTTGCGAATCTTGCGATCTTGTTTGGAGTAATCAGGACTTACCGCTTTCTCGCCGTTGCTCATGACCGCAAATGTTTTGCAAAGGGCGAGTCAAAGGCGTTACTATACCAAAGGGAATATTTTAGCACAAGCAGAATTCGTATCTCAAAATTTTGGAGTGGTTGCTTCTCTCGAGTCGCAAGTCAAGTCAATCGCTTGTCATACTGCAGTTTTTGCAACACAACCCATGATACTCATCGGGAGAGAGTTCTATGATTGCCCTATCTGGAATTGCCATCCAAAGCAAAATCTATGAGAGTTCAAAATCTTTGGTGTATCGGGGTATCAGAATGCAAGATAATCGAGCGCTCATCGTAAAAGTGCTCAAGCAAGATTATCCCTCTCCTCAAGAACTGACCCGCTACAGACAGGAATATGAAATTACTCGTTCCCTCAACCTCCAAGGAGTTGTTAAGGCATACAGCCAGCAGGACTATCAACGCACTCTCGTCATTCTCTTAGAGGATTTTGGCGGAGAATCCCTAGAGCAATGGATGCACAAGCGCCCAGACTTCTGCCCCATGCCCTTATCCACGTTTCTCCGTCTTGCCATCGACCTCACAGATATTCTGGGTAAAATCCATGCAGCCAATATCATTCATAAGGATATCAACCCTGGAAACATCGTCCTCAATCCGGATACTGGCGTTGTCAAAATTATTGACTTCGGAATTGCCACCCGCTTTAACCGCACGAATCCGACGTTCAAGAGCCACTATGTTTTAGAAGGGACACTCGCCTACGTGTCTCCAGAGCAAACAGGGCGCATGAACCGTTCGCTCGATTACCGCACCGATTTTTACTCGCTTGGTGTGACATTCTACGAACTGCTCACCGGACACCTGCCGTTTTCAACAACGGACATCCTTGAGCTAGTCCATTGTCATATTGCCAAACCGCCTGTTCCACCTCATGAACTGAATGCAACGATTCCCAAACCAGTTTCAGATATGATTCTAAAACTGATGGCGAAAAATGCGGAAGATCGCTATCAAAGTGCCTGGGGCATCAAAGCGGATTTAGAAATTTGTGCTCACCAATTAGAAGAAATCGGTCAGATTGATAGCATTCAACTGGGTCTTCAAGACGTTTGTGATCAGTTTCAAATTCCACAAAAATTGTATGGACGGGACAGGGAAGTTGCAATGTTACTGGCGGCTTTCGCTCGTGTCGCTTCTTTACAGAACAATTCAGAAACGACTCCACAGAGGGAACAAACGAGCAACTCAACATTCAAAGTCGAAATGATGTTGGTATCTGGCTTTGCTGGAATTGGCAAATCAGCGTTAGTGCAGGAACTCTACAAACCCATCACGGCAAAGCGTGGCTATTTTATCTCTGGTAAATTTGATCAATTTCAGCGCAATATTCCCTACAGCGCGATCGCCCATGCCCTGCAAAAATTGGTGCAGCAACTGCTGGGTGAACCAGACGACCAAGTGCAACAGTGGCGATCGCGCCTGCTCACAGCGTTGGGAACCAACGGAAAAATTATCATTGATATCATCCCGGAAGTTGAATTAATTATCGGCAAGCAGCCGCCCGTACCGTCCGTTGGAGCAACGGAAGCTCAAAATCGCTTCAATCGAATCTTTCAGAAGTTTGTGCAGGTGTTTTGTTTAGAGTCACATCCGCTTGTAATCTTCTTAGATGATTTGCAGTGGATCGATTCAGCCACACTGAAGTTAATCGAGTTGATGCTGTTGGATGAGCAAACCCAATTCCTATTTTTGATTGGAGCATATCGAGATAATGAAGTCAATCCAACGCATCCACTGGTATTAACGCTCTCGAGACTGCGAAAGCAAGGGGCAATGCTTCAGGAAATTAGTCTGTCACCCTTAACGCTGGAACCATTGAGTCAGTTGATTGCCGAGACGCTGCATCACAGTACTGATACGGTTCGTGCCTTAGCTGAGTTGGTGCTGCGTAAAACTGATGGTAATCCTTTCTTTGTCGGCGAATTTTTGAGAATGCTGTATAGCGAAAATCTGTTGACCTTTGATGTTGAACACTATCGCTGGCAGTGGAACATTGCTCAGATTCAAGCCCAAGATATCACCGATAATGTTGTGGAGTTGATGCTCCTCAAGTTGAAGAAACTACCAGAAGTCACACAGGAAATTCTCCGCTATGCCGCTTGTGTCGGGGCTGAATTTGATTTAGATACGTTATCAATTGTTTGTGATAAATCACCTAAAGCGGTTTTTCTGGATTTGCTGGCAGCCATACAAGGTGGATTCATTCAACCCCTGTGTGAACTAGACGAGAATTTGTTAGTTCAAGAGTATAAGTTCTTGCATGACCGAGTGCAGCAAGCAGCATACACCTTAATCGATGAGTCGCACAAACAAGTTGTTCATTTACAAATCGGTCGCAATCTACTAGAAAAAACTTTGCCAGAGCGGATATCAGACAGGCTGTTTGAAATTGTTGATCATCTTAATCATGGGATTGAGCTTGTTACAGATCAACCAGAACGAAATGAAATTGCCAGATTAAATTTAATCGCAGGTCAGAAAGCAAAAGCAGCGATCGCCTATAGTGTGGCGAAAAAATATTTAGCTACAGGCAGAGCATGGCTGGCAACTTCAAGCTGGCGAATAAATTATTACTTGACATTAGAGCTATATTTAGAAACAACAGAAGTCGAGTTCTTGTGTGGCGAGTTTGAGCAGGTAGAATCCTGGGCAGCGATCGTTCTACAAGAAGCCAAGACGGTTCTCGATACTATAAAAGTTTACGAAGTCAAAATTCAAACCTGTATCGCGCAGGTTCAACTATTAGAAGCCATCCATACTGCATTGCAAATTTTGCAGCAACTAGGAATCAGTTTTCCTGAAACGCCCAGTCACTCAGATATTCGCCTCGAACTAGACGCGATCACATCTCTCTTCAGTGAAAAACCGATCAGCGGCTTGACCGATTTGCCCCAAATGACCGAGCCAGGGAAACTGGCGGTGATGCGAATTCTATCCAGCATCACGATTACCGCCTATATTGCGGCTCCTGATTTGATGCCGCTCCTTGCATCTAAACAGGTCAACTTGTCAATTCAGTATGGTAATGCGTTTGTGTCTCCCTTTGCTTATGCCATCTTTGGAATGATACTTTGTGGAACAATCGGAAACATCGAGTCTGGCTACCAGTTTGGACAGCTTGCTCTAGGGCTGTTATCGCAGCCGAGTACTCATTCACTTAGAGCTAGGACATTGTTCATCGTTCATAACTCTATCATTCACCACAAAAAACATCTAAGAGGAATATCGGAGCCATTACTAGAGGCCTATCAAAGTGGGTTAGAAACCGGAGATTTAGAGTTTGCCGCCTATTGCGCTCATGTTTACTGCTTTCAATCCTATGTCACCGGCAGGGAACTCGTGGAACTTGAACGCAACATGGCAATATATGGCGAAGCAATCCGTCAAATAAAACAGAAAACTGTACTAGCCTGGAGTAAAACATACCGCCAAACGATCGCAAATTTGATGGGACGCTCGGCCAATCCAACTCGTTTAATTGGCGAATTCTACAATGAGGAGAAGGAACTACCACAACACAAAGCAGCAAATGATGGAATCGCAATCTTTGGTGTTTATTTCAACAAACTTTTCCTATGCTACCTATTTTCTGAGTATGCTCAGGCAGTTGAAAACTCCACTTTAGCAGAACCTTATTTGAGCCGCACCACAGCGACACCCCTTGAGCCTTTATACTACCTCTATGATTCTCTGGTAAGACTAGCAACATACCCTGGAAGCAGTGCTCAAGTGCAGAAGGAAATTCTTCAAAGAGCTGTGGTTAGACAGGAGAAAATGAAGCAATGGGCACATTATGCACCAATGAATTGTTTGCATAGATATCATTTGGTACAAGCAGAGATAGCGCGAGTTATGGGTCAGTTGCTTGAGGCGGAAGAATTCTACGAACAAGCAATTCTTGGAGCGAAAGAAAATGACTATCTTCAAGAAGAAGCCTTAGCCTATGAGTTAGCCGCTAAATTTTATCTAGAGCGGGGTCGGGAAAAGTTTGCCCAGCTCTACATGAAGGAAGCTCACTACTGCTATGAACGGTGGGGAGCAACTGCGAAAGTAAGAGATTTAGAGACTCGTTATCCAAAGTTTTTTCCTCAGTCGTCCAGCGTGGCTGACACGCCAATCCGCACCACTGCTGGAACTACCTCTAATAGCTCAGATATCGCTTTCGATTTAGCAGCGGTGATGAAAGCATCTCAAGCGATTTCGAGTGAAATTGAACTGGAGCAGTTGCTCCGTTCCTTGATGAAGATCTTAATCGAGAACGCTGGCGCACAAACGGGGTTTCTGCTTTTGGAAAACGCAGGAGAATGGGTGATTGAAGCGTCTGGTGAACTCAATGATGGCGAGAATGTTTCTGCTACGCAAGTGCTGCAATCGATCCCAACGGCAAATCGCTTACCCGAATCAATTATTAATTATGTTATTCGTACTCATGAATCTATCATCTTAAATAATGCGACTCGTGAAGGTAATTTCATCAATGAGCCATATATTCAGCACAACCAAACGAAATCACTTCTCTGTTTGCCACTGCTGAATCAAAGTAAGCTCGTCGGCGTTTTGTATCTGGAAAATCAATTAGCAACTGGAGCATTTACACCAGAGCGAGTCTCCTTCGGAGACGCTACGCGAACGCAAGTTTTGAATCTGTTATCGACCCAGGCAGCGATCGCCATTGAAAATGCCAAACTCTACTCAAAGCTACGCGAAGGCGAAAGTCAGATGGCTCAATTTCTAGAAGCGGTTCCAGTGGCAATTGCAGTATTAGATGCGGCGGGTCGCCCCTACTACGCCAATCAACGGAGAATTGAGTTAGTAGGTAAAGGGATTGATCCTTCTGTCACACCAGAGCAATTCGCAGAGGTTTATCAATTTTATCTGGCGGGAACGGATCAAAAGTATCCAACTGAGAACCTGCCAATCATCCGTGCGTTGCGCGGCGAACGCACCACAGTTGACGATATGGAAATTCACCGAAATAACGCAAGCATTCCAATTGAGGCGTGGGGAACTCCAGTATTTGACGAACAGGGCAACGTGGCGTATGCGATCGTAGCCTTTCAGGACATCACAGAGCGCAAACAAGCAGAACAGTTCTTAGCCGATTACAACCGCACTTTAGAGCAACAGGTAGCTCAACGAACGGCGGCTTTACAGAAAAGCGAAGCCGCACTGCGCGATGTCTACGACGAGCTTCGCTTACGAGAACAGGAATTACGACTGATCACCGACGCTCTACCGGTTTGTATCAGCTATGTAGATGCCAATCAACGCTATCGATTTGTCAACCGCACCTATGAGGTCTGGTTTAGCTGTAGTCGAGATGAGATTCTGGGCAAGTCTGTTCGTGAACTGCTGGGTGAGGCGGCTTATCAAATTGTTGAACCGTATATCAATCGGGCGTTAGAAGGGCAAACTACAACCTTAGAAGCAGAAATCCCCTTTTCGCTTGGTAAAAAGTATATCACTGCTACCTTGATCCCCGATTTCGATCGCAATGCTCAAGTCAGAGGATTCTACGGTCTAATCACAGACATTAGCGAACAGCGAAACGCTGCACTGCGTGAAAGCAAACGCGCTGAAGCCGCCTCAATTCTAGAAGAACGCAACCGCATGGCGCGAGAAATTCACGACACTCTAGCGCAAGCCTTTACTGGCATTGTACTGCATGTCGGAGCAGCGACACAAGTGCTAACGGATGATTTAGAAGCGACACAGGCACATCTAGAAATGATCGATGAATTGGCACGAACTGGGCTTGCCGAAGCCCGTCGTTCAGTCACAGCACTCCGTCCCCAGCTATTGGAAGGTGGCAGCTTGCACAGTGCCCTTCATCGTCTGGTGACTCAGATGAGAGCCGCTAGCGATACCGCTGTTATCTACGAAATCAAAGGCACACCCTATCCAATGCTTGCCGAGGTTGAGAATAACTTACTACGCATTGGACAGGAAGCATTAACCAATGCCATAAAATACGCTGATGCTTGCTCCATTCGTGTTGAGTTGGTGTATGACAATACACAATGTATCTTGCGCGTTAAAGACGATGGACGGGGCTTTGGGGTTGGTACTATACCACCTATTGGCGGATTTGGATTGCTGGGAATGAGCGAGCGAGCAGAAAATATTGGAGCACAACTGACGATTGAAAGCCAACCTGGGCAAGGAACAGAAATTGTTGTCACTATCAATCGAGAGTAAGAATTATTAAACAGGAATGCATTATAAATGCAACGTGTAGTAACATCTCAATTTCTAATTTTGTACTTTCAATTTTTTAATAATTATGAGCCAATCAACCAATATTCGTGTTTTGATTGTTGACGATCATTCCATTATCAGGCAAGGATTGGCAACCATCATCAACCGCGATCCAGAAATGACGGTGATTGCTCAAGCGGAGGATGGACGACAGGCGATCGATCTGTTTCGGGAATATCAACCGGATGTAACACTGATGGATTTGCGAATGCCACAGATAGCAGGAGTTGAAGCAATTACTGCTATTTGTGCTGAATTTAAACCTGCTCGGATTATCGTGCTAACAACCTACAATGGTGATGAGGATATTTATCGTGGATTGCAGGCAGGTGCTCAAGGCTATCTGCTCAAGGATGCTAAACCCAACGAGCTTCTGAATGCGATTCGCACGATTCATCGCGGTCAGCAGTATATTCCACCAGAAGTGGGGGCAAAACTGGTGCAGCGAATGAGCAATCCAGAACTGAGTGAGCGAGAGCTAGAGGTACTCCGTTTAATGGCGCAGGGGATGAGTAATCTAGACATTAGCACCGCTTTGAGTATCGGTGAAAGCACCGTCAAATCTCACGTTAATCGAATTTTAAGTAAGTTAGGAGTGAACGATCGCACTCAAGCCGTGATTGTTGCGGTTAGACGAGGGATTGTCAGTTTGTAAGCAAGTCGTACTAAGGTTTGAATTTGGATTCCAACTTTAGTTGGAGCTTATCTTCCATTTTTATATGGACTGATTCATCAATCACTTTATTGTACAAAAGTTTCAACTCAAAGTGGACGACAAACCAAAATCAATTGCATATTATATTGAATACATGCAAACACTAATAGCAACGCCCGTTGCAAGATTTAAGTTTGCTTTACACAAATATTGCGGAAAGAGGGCTGTATGGCGTAGGCGTAGCCCGCCGCAGGCATCGCTTGCGATGACCATGCTTTCCCTCGGAGGTATCAGTGAGTTATGATTGTGACCACAGTTTGTTATTCGTCCCACCTTCAACACAGGATCACATACAAGGTGTGCTGGGTGCCACCGTGGTGCTGGTGATGTATGGGGACTACCAATGTTCTGAGAGTGCAAACGTTTATAGGCTAATTAAAGTTATTCAGCGACAGCTTAGTGTTTCTTTGGGAGAGGATTATTTGTGCTTCATCTTCCGTCATTTTCCACAGATACAGACCCATTCTCATGCTCAACGTGCGGCAGAAGCGGCTGAAGCGGTTGCCGTCCAAGGTCAGTTTTGGCAGATGCACAACATTCTGTTTGACTGTCAACAAGAGTTGGGAAACAGCTATCTTGTGGAGTATGCCAATAATCTGGGACTTGATATCTCCCAATTTCTGCAACATATGTGTAAACAAGTGCACATCGAGCGTATCAATGAAGATATCGAAAGTGGATTACACAGTGGAGTAACGACTGCCCCGGCACTGTTTATTAATGGAATTCGCTATACCGGGTGCTGGAACATTAAGCAGTTGATGGCAGCCATTGTCACTGCAAGTCATTAAGTTACCTGGTCCTTAACCCCAACTAATGTCTCACTGAGGATAGTTTTATGACCACGTTATCTGGAAAAGTCGCACTTGTTACAGGTGGAACATCAGGGATTGGTAAAGCCAGTGCGATGTCTCCGACAAGCCGCTGAGTCCCAAGGGGACACGCGCAAGGGACGCGTCTACGCACTGGCTCAAGCTGGAGCAAAAGTCGTTGTTGCAGGTCGTCGGCAACCTGAAGGCGAAGAAACCATTCGGCAAATTCAAGCGATCGGTGGGGATGGCTTTTTTGTCGCGACAGATGTTTCTAAAGAAGCCGATGTCCAAGCTCTGATTGAGAAAACGATGGCACGGTATGGACGACTCGACATTGCCTTCAACAATGCTGGAGTGGAGCAAGAAGCCACACCTTTACCAGAGCAAACTGAAACTACCTACGATCGCATCATGAATATCAATGCCAAAGGGGTATGGTTGTGCTTGAAACATGAGATTCCAGCCATGTTGAAAAATGGTGGTGGGGTGATCGTCAATACCAGTTCGACGCTGGGCTTGGTCGGTGGAGCAATGCTGCCGATTTACACCGCCAGTAAACACGCTGTGGAAGGGCTAACAAAATCGGTGGCATTAGAATATGCCAAGCAAGGAATTCGGGTGAATGCCGTCAGTCCGGGTGCGACTCAAACCGAGATGTTCGATGGCTTTGCCCAAACCAATCCAGAAGTGTTGGAGTATGTCAAAACGACGCAGCCAATGGGTCGGGTTGGTACGCCCCAAGAAGTGGCAAGTGCTGTGCTATGGCTCTGTTCAGACGCTTCTAGTTTTGTCACTGGACAATCGATCGCGGTTGATGGCGGAATTACCGCGCAATAACAAAGGACGTGGGGGATCAGTTCGTTACATCCAAAGCTATTCCAGAAATGAGAAAGTAAACAGCTATGCAAAGAAGAACCAGTTTTGAAAGTAAAGGTCTAAAGTGTTCCGTTACGTTTTACACTCCAGATAAAGTTGCATCCGGCGATCGCTTTCCGGCGATTGTCATGGCTCATGGAATTGGCTTGACCAAAGAGATGGGTCTGCCGCAGTTTGCTGAGCTCTTCGTTCAAGCCGGGTTCGTCGTCTCGCTGTTCGATTATCGCTACCTTGGTGCCAGTGAGGGAGAGCCTCGTGGGCAAATGATCCCTGCCGAGCAGCATGAGGACTTCCGCAATGCCATCACCTGGACCCAACTACAAAGCGAAGTTGACCCTGAGCGCATAGGTCTGTGGGGCTTCTCCTATAGCGGCGGTCACGCGCTGCATCTGGCGGCATTTGATCCGCGCGTGAAAGCGATCGTGGCACAGATGCCAACGGTGAATGCGTTTCTCATCTCCCGCCGCGTGGCCTCCCCACTTGAACTCGATGAACTCACGAAGATGCTTTCACTTGACCGGATAAAACGGTATCAAACCGGAGAGGTGAGCTACTTCCCCTTGGTTGCCCCGCCCGGTCAACCCTCCTTCCTTGCGACGCCCGATGCGTTCACTTGGGTTGAATCGACCAAAAGCGCGAGCGAAGGAAGATGGGAGAATCGGCTCACCTTTGAATCGATTGAACACTGTCTCTATTACGAACCGGTTCCTCACCTTGAGGCGATCTTTCCCACCCCGCTATGCCTCATTACGGGCGAAAAGGACTTTCTTTCACCTGCCGACTTGACCGCCGATGTCCATGCGCGTGCGATGGAGCCGAAGTCTCTCACAATCTTGAAGGGCGGACACTTTGACGGCTTTCAGGGAGAGGGCTTCAAGATTGCAAGTACAGCTGCCTTGAGATGGTTCGAGAAATATTTGAAGCAGGCTTGAAAGGGCACTTCTCGCCAAGCAGCGCCCGGACGGAAGGCTCCCGACGAGGCGATAGCGTAACCGAAGGGGGTGCTTTGCACAAGTGCGCTGCTGCGTTCGCCCTTGGTGTCTCCCCTTGGGAGAAGCGCAGATCGAGTACTCGAGGAACATTGCAAGGGATGGAGGCATGGATGAAGTTGAGCTAAGGCAACGTACCTTTGCAGAGTTCTTCGCTTAGGTGCTGTATCACCCGCTGAAACCCAGATGGATCATCCAATCCCTGAGATACAATCAATGAGCCTTGAATAGCACTCACTGCGTCTTCTGCACGCTGTTGGGCAAGTCCCTCATTCATACCCGACTCAATTAGCACGGTGGCGATCGCATCAATCCAGACCCGATAAATTGCTTTGACTCTGTCATGAAACACATCGCGGGCAGAACCCAACAGCAAAATCGCAGATAAGCAAGGTTGCTTTCCCTCTTCATAGACTTCATTGACGCGATCGCACATTTGCTGCAATCGGGATAAGGGTTCGCCTGAGCTGTTGAGCGTTTGCACAACATTTTGATCTAACCAGCACTCAAGATAATCGAGCACCACTTCAACCATCTGATCCTTGCCGCCAGGGAAGTGATGGTAAAGGCTAGCTTTCCCTAATCCAGTTGCTTGAGAAATCTTGGATAGAGTTGCGCCATCGTAGCCATACTGCCGGAACAGGCGCAGCAGACAGGGGATATAGGTTTCTTTAGGCATAAGAGTGCAAGTTCAAAGTTTTCTATTGACATTGTACCAAACGTTCTGTACAGTTATTTTATGCCGAACGAACGGTACAAAAATGGTTCTGATTTGGTCTTATCTCATTTGGACGACTAACCCATGATTAAGCTCTATGGTCACGAACTGTCTGGCAACAGCTACAAAGCAAAATTAATGCTCTCGTTGCTGGGCTTAGACTACGAGTGGATTAAAGTCGATTTGTTGGCAGGGGCGCACAAACAGCCGGAATTTCTGGCATTGAATTCGTTTGGGCAGGTGCCGGTGTTGGTTGATGAAAATACCGTTCTACCGGATGCTCAAGCGATTCTCGTTTACCTGGCTCGGCAATATGGTGGTGAATCCTGGTTGCCAAGAGAGGCAGAACCGATGAGCCGCGTGATTCGATGGCTATCGACCACAGCGGGAGAAATTCGGCAAGGTCCAGAAGCAGCACGTTTGTACTACCTGTTCAAAGCGACCAGCATCAACCTGGAACAGGCAAATCAGAAAGCAGAGTTCATCTTGACTCAACTGAACGATCATCTAGCGGATCGGGAATGGCTGGCGTTAGAACGTCCTACGATCGCCGATGTGGCAGTCTTCCCTTACGTTGCCCTCGCCCCGGATGGCAAAATTTCCCTGGACAATTATCCAAATGTGCTTGCTTGGATCGAGCGCGTCAAACATCTTCCTGGTTTTGTCGGCATGATTGGCATTGCAGAGCCTGTTGCAGCGTAAGGAGGGCATTATGCCACGTAAGTTTGGAGAAATTGCTTTTACGCCCCAAGTGCAAGCCGCACAAGAACAACGGGGTTCACGGCAGACTTATGAACGCTACATGGCGAATGGTCCTGACAATGATTCCATTACTGCCAAGATTGAGGAATTCATCGCGCAACTCGATGGGTTTTACTTGGGAACCGTCAGTTCTAATGGCTATCCCTATATCCAGTTTCGGGGCGGGCCCTCCGGTTTCCTGAAGGTGCTTGATGAGAAAACCCTCGGCTTTGCTGACTTTTCTGGGAATGTGCAGTACATCACGGTGGGCAATCTGTCTGGCAACGACAAAGCGTTTTTGTTCTTGATGGATTATCGTCATCGCAAACGCATCAAGATTTGGGGAAGAGCCGAATATGTTGAAGATAATTCAGCATTAATTGAACGACTACGAGTTCCAGATTATCCTGCCGCAATTGAACGCGCTATCCTCTTCCACGTGGAAGCCACCAGCGAGAATTGTCCTCGGCATATTCCCATCCGCTATTCAGAAACAGAAGTTGAAGCGATGATGGCTCCCCTGCAAGCTCGGATTGCCGAGTTAGAACAGCAGTTGAGCGATAAGCCGGAGGCTTGACGCTACGCGTATCGCACTTGTTCAACTACTGCTGATTACCAACTCATTAATTACTAGGAGCAATCTGATGTCACAATCACTCTGGTTGTTTGGTTCTCGCCTCACCATCGTTGCCGATCACACAACTACCGCAGGTCAGTACGATCTGATCGAAGAATACTCCCTTCCTGGCTCACAGACACCCCTTCATCGCCACACGCGCTATTCCCAACAACTATATGTGCTGTCCGGAGAGTTCACGGTCTTTGCTGGTGAGAACAAGGTCGTGCTGAGTGCTGGTGACAACATCCTGATTCCTGTTGGCACACCACACATGGTCGCCGTGTTCAGCGATAAGCCAGCTCGCGGGTTAGTCGTCAATGCGCCAAGCGGACCTGCTCGGCTGATTACAGCAATGGGGATGCTGGATGAGACAGAAACACTGGACATGGCGCTGCTTGCGCGCATTTCCGCCGAGATGGGCGATGAAACCCTTGGTCCGCCTGGAACCCTACCCTCCGCATGATGCTATGAAAACATAGCAATCCTCTTAGCCTAGAACAAAAAATTAAGCCCCTAATTTTGTCCTGGGCTGGGGTGCCAATAAACATGTCCTTGTGCTTGTTTTTCTGCTTGCAACTGGGCACTGACTGGCACTCCGCCAACCATCACGCCTTACTCTTCATGAATCTCAAAGCAGCGATGCTAATCTACTCAGAAGCTTAACGCTTCAAGCTGAAATTAGGCAGTGTTCTGACCGCGATTCAACTGCTGTCTTTCAAACTCGCTCTCGGAGTTATTTATGAAACTCTCAGAAACTGAAACTCTCTTTTTCACTCTAGTCCAGCCAAATCTATTGTTAGAAAAAGCTTTAACTCACAATTGCAGAAAGACTCAACCTAAACTTTCAATGATTTGGGTGAAAGAATTTGATGGAGAGCGTGAGCGCTTAGTGGCGCGATGGGTTACACAAGATTAGTTTCTCAAAAGGGCATCAACTTCTTGCAAAAGTTGCTCGAACGAAAACTCAGCGCAAACGCATCTAAATAAAGAGCAGAGGTTTCAGGTGCAAAAGTAGTATCGGCGTTGAGGATGGGATGGAAATGTAAGAAGTAGCAAAGTTTGTAAGCAAGTCGTACTAGGGTTTGAATTTGGATTCCAACTTTAGTTGTAGCCAATCTTCCATTTTTATATGGACTGATTCATCAATCATTCTATTGTGCAAAAGTTTCAACTCAAAGTGGACGACAAAGTTAGAGACAATTGCATATTATTGAGTTCAATCCTCTTCTCACTGCCTTTCACGTTACCGTCTCTCGCCTGCGTAAGTCTTATCTGACTACATTAATCCATTACAGACAACAGAGCAGGAGAATTTTATGACTCAGTATGACTATATTGTAATTGGTGCAGGTTCGGCAGGCTGCGTTGTCGCTAACCGTCTGACCGAAGACCGCGACACAACCGTGTTGTTACTCGAAGCGGGTAACCCAGATACGAAACCAGAGATTCACATCCCGGCGGAATGCCTCAGTCTACTAGGCTCTGAGGTGGACTGGGGCTATTTCTCTGAACCAGAACCATACCTGAATAACCGCAAAATCTTTTGTCCCCGTGGCAAAGTTCTGGGCGGCAGCAGTTCGATTAATATCATGATTTATATGCGGGGCAATCCTCACGATTATGACCACTGGCAGTCATTGGGGAATCCCGGTTGGAGTTACCAAGATGTCTTGCCCTACTTCAAGAAATCAGAACACTCCCCACGAGGCGCGTCCGAATTTCACGGGGTCGATGGAGAGTTGAGCGTGACCGATCTGATTGCGCCTGCTGTGGTATCCCAACGCTTTGTAGATGCAGCAGTGGCATTAGGCTATGACTACAATCCTGATGTCAATGCGATGCAGCAGGAAGGGGCAGGACTCTATCAGTTGACCATCAAGGATGGTAAGCGGCACAGTACCGCTGCTGCCTTCCTTCTGCCCATTCTCCAGCGTCCCAATTTAACTGTAACGACAGGAGCGTTGGTAACTCGATTGTTGTTTGAGGGCACCCGTACCGTTGGGGTGGAATACCTGCATGAGGGCACACTGCACCAGGTCAGAGTCAACCAGGAAGTGATTTTAAGTGCTGGCGCGTTCGATTCGCCCAAATTGCTGATGCTTTCTGGTATTGGGGATGCAGAACACCTGAAAGCCTTGGGAATTCCGGTAGTGGCTGATTTGCCGGGTGTTGGTCAAAACCTCCAAGACCACCCTGTCGTGCCTGTGGCACACGAGGCAACTCAGGATTTACACACGGCAAGCACCAGTAGTATCGCTGAAGCTGGCTTGTTTTTGCATACCGAGGGTAATCTGGATGCTGCGCCAGATTTACAGTTTCTCTTCGGTCCCGTTGTGTTGGTACCGCCTGGTTATGCCCACTCTGGTTTAGGATTCACAAGTTTCGTCTGTTTGACTCATCCCCAAAACATTGGCAGTGTCAGTTTGCGATCGCCCGACCCCAAAGACACACCGATGATTCAAATGAACTTTCTCCAAAGTGAAGCTGATGTGCAAAAGCTCGTTGTCGGGATTAAATTACTCCGTAACTTGTTCGGTGCAAGTGCTTTTGATGAGTTTCGCGGTGAGGAAATCGCTCCGGGTACCGACAAGCAGAGTGATACAGCACTCAAAGCTTACGTCCGAGAAGTTTGCGATACGGTGTGGCATCCGGTCGGCACTTGCAAAATGGGCACTGACCCAATGGCAGTTGTAGATCCCGAACTACGAGTACATGGGGTTGAGGGGTTGCGTGTTGTGGATGCCTCCATCATGCCAACGATTACCACAGGCAATACGAACGCACCAACCATCATGATTGGTGAAAAGGCAGCGGATTTAATTAAAGCAAGTTCCACTCGACAAACTCTTCTCGCCAAGTACAACGTACAAAACCCAGCCAATTCGTCTGTCTAGGAATCAGCGATGGTCTCTGAGCGATCGCAGGTCATCACGCCTGCTCTTGAGTTTATCTGCCGATGTTAAAGAGCAGCAAATAGAACACTCGACATCTGTAAAGAAGCATACAATGACACAGATTACAACACCCTTCGGACGGCATTCCACCGCCGCTGAGGTAGCAGAGGGAATCGATCTCTCTGGCAAGCAGGCGATCGTCACGGGAGCAGCATCCGGCATCGGCGTAGAGACGGCGCGGGCAGTGGCACACACCGGGGCTGAAGTCACGCTGGCTGTACGTAACACCGATGCTGGAACGCAGACGGCGGCTGACATCACTGCTACCACCGGGAACCAGAACATTCACGTCGCCCAGCTTGACCTGACCGACCGGGCATAGCCCAATCAATTGCATTCTGGAGATGTATTATGGCAATTCTAAAACTTGAAGATGGTACAACTTACACTCAGGTAGATGATATTGCGCGGGAACTGGCTCCCTTAAATGTTCAGCTAAAGCGCTGGTCGATTGGAGACAATCCAGACGTTCAAAATCTACTAGCAAAGGATGCCCTCAGCGATGAGGAGAAGGCACAGGTTCAAGGGAGCGCTTGATGGCTACTTTGAACAACTCAAGCAAACAGCCGGCTATCAGTCTCGTGACTTAATTGTGCTGCATCCAGAGGTTCCAAACCTCAGCACTCTCCTGGCTAAGTTTGACCCTTGTCATTACCACACTGACCCGGAAGTCCGCTACATCATTGCTGGTGATGGGGTATTTGGCTTTGTGCGTCCTGATGGCACTCAGGTCGAGTTGACGGTGCAAGCAGAGGATTACATCAACATCCCAGCGAACACTGAACACTGGTTTTATCTAACGCCATCGCAACGGATTAAAGCTGTGCGCTACTTCACAACGACTGAAGGCTGGGTACCGGAATATACGAATACTGAAAAACGTTTCCGTCAAGCTGCCGCTGTCTAACACGACGGATGATATAGAGGGAATTACCTCCGGGAGCCAAAGCCATAGCAATAGCAGCTTACTCTATCGCTCGACAAGTCCTAACGGTAATTTGAGTTTGGGTAGAAGAACCTCGCTCGTCAATCCGGCATTAATGTCGAAGCAATTCGATGTGAACGATTTCAGTCTAATTAGTTTTACAACACTCTTGAAAACAATGAAAACACTACTGAAAAGATCCGCGTTACTCCTTGCTCTGACAATCAGTGTCTTAGCTAATTTTTCCTTACCTGCCTCTGCTGATTCTACTGCTGGCATCATCCTGAGTACGAAATGCCAGGGTGGCTATAACATCAATATTTGGCAGAATAATACGGACGGTGAACTGCTCTATCGCGCGACCAGTCCCAACGGTAATTTAAGTTTGGGCGGAGGAACTAGCCAAGCGACAGAAGGTGTTCGAGTGTATAAGTTTCGGAATGAAAATTATGAATATTGGGTGTGGGATGGCACGTTGGATAACCCGCAGTCTGGAACTTTAGAGGTGTATAAAAACAACTACATCCAAATGCAGCGAGCTTGTACGAAAAGTTGAATCCTAAGCGCGGGTGTTATGCACTTTTTTGAAACCCAGTTAAGGCAAGCATCTTGAGTTACGCTCGCCGCATTTGGCGAGCGCTTAAACCCCCTCAAGAAGCCAGTCTTTTTTGAAGTTCATAACACCTTCTAGACATCGTATTCACCTTGTCAGAACTGTTTGCTGAAGAGTTTCAGAAAACGCTGCTCTCTCAAATGCATGGTCACGCAATGAGTCGTCATAGCAGTGAGGGAATCATCCAGATTATCTGTGCTGATTTTCAAGCCCTCTCAGACTTCCTGGCAGACAAACTGTTTTGATGGCTACAAGGCGGCACTGATCAACTTTGGGTATATCGCCAACGCAGTTCTGTCTACGGACGAGATTGTAGAAGCCATGCATTGACACTCGCCGCAATAAATTGACGGCGATTCTAGCGGTTGTCTAAGCAGGGGATAAATCCACCTGCTTAGACGCTTCACGCTTTTAAGGGACTGTCATTGACCCCGCCCTCTGCATCAACTGCATCCATTGCAGATACAGCCTTCTGAAGATCCAGAGAGCATGAAAAACCTATCCACTGACCTATATTCTGACTAACGTTCCAATCAGCATTGCATCTATAACCATCAAATCCTTTGAACCAATCACCATTTCGCACCCCTAACACCCCATTGCGGTGATCGGATTTGCTTGTATAAGGTGCTGGTACAGATTCAACAGGTACACCTGCTTTGATTGCCTTGTATCTGGAAAATAATTCAAGTTGATAGAACGCCCACGAATCACGGTTGTTGGCAGCATCAGACTTTGTTTTGTTGGTTTGTTTCATCGTCTGACGACAACCAGACAAATCTTCAAACCGCAATCCCATTCCAAAATCCTTAGCAAACTGTACTAATTCTTTTGAAATAACGTGATTAATATGGGTCATAATACGTCTTTCACGTTGCTCTAGTCGCTTTACTTCTTTTAGTTGTTTGGCTTTTTGAAGTTTTCTACGAGTGCGTTGAAATTGTCTTCTCAACTGCTTGAGGAGTCCACCTTTCCAGAACTTGCCAAACCCCTTGGGAAGTGCAGCGACAGCAATATTGTTTTGACCTCTATCCACTCCAATCCACAGGGTAAGCGCAAGAAAAAATGAGCCAAAAGATGCTAGACCCGACATTCCGCTCTGAGGTGATCGCAAATATGAATTTTCAGTAGATCGAAAAGTTACGAGATAATGAGGGTTTCAGCCAATATCT
>JAESFT010000325.1_pt1 | contig 35877 bp, 29 predicted proteins | sample 9269451 | NCBI WGS metagenome assembly JAESFT01 (sample SAMN14502557, study PRJNA617106) | algae metagenome | isolation source: Scytonema hyalinum WJT4-NPBG1 and co-occurring heterotrophs from well... | place: USA: Mojave Desert, Joshua Tree National Park, California | collected 2006-05-25
GTTTTTTCCCAATCAACAAGGGGTATTTGCTCGACGCAGGCTGGGCGCTTTTTTTCCATAAATCTCACATTACCAGATTTTGGCCGTCCTAATTGACGATCGCCTGACAACCCCCTGAACGGTTACAGAAGAACTCAATAGCCCTTTTATTGCAGGTATTGAACAAGAACGTAAAAAAGAATTAGCATGGCGTTTGTATTCAGCATGGCTGGAAGAGCAAGTTGAACAACGAATTTTTGATGAAGCTTTTACCCTGAAAGATGTTTATGTTCCCTTACGTGCTTACTATGAGCGTGAGGTTAAGGGGAAAAATGATGATGATGCTGAGCGCCAGATAACAAAAGATAAACGATATGAGCAAATAGTTGTTGAGCTAGAAAGTGAATTAACACATTGGTTAAATACTGCTGATCCTAAAGATGCCATCCGCGTTATTAGTGGAGGACCAGGAAGTGGGAAATCTTCTTTTACTAAATGGTTTGCAGCTAAATTGGTAAAGGAAGAAAGAAAACACAATGTTCGAGTCCTATTTATTCCTTTGCATCTTTTTGATTTAAAGGCTGATTTGGTAGATGAAGTCAGCAATTTTCTTGAATCTACACATCGGATTCCTTTGCCTCCAAATCCCTTAAAACGAGATAATTCGGTATCACGCTTGCTGATTGTTTTTGATGCATTGGATGAGTTGTCAATGCGGGGTAAAATTGACAAAGATATTGCCCAAGAATTTGTTAATGTCGTGCAGAGACAAGTAGAGAAGTTAAATGACTCTGACAAATGTAAATTGCAAGTCTTAATCAGTGGTCGTGAATTGGTAGTGCAGCAAGCCCATAGCAGTGTATTGCGTCAAACCCATCAGATTCTGCATATACTGCCTTATTTTGTGACAGAAAACCAGAGATACAATTACGTTGATAAGCAAAACTTATTAAACGAAGACCAGCGGAACCTTTGGTGGCAGAAATATGGTAAAGCTATAGGTCAGAATTTTGAGGGATTACCATCAGATTTAGAGTCAGAATATTTTATAGAAATTACTTCTCAACCTTTGCAAAGTTATCTAGTGGCATCTGTTTTTGTGAAAGGTAAACTGCAATCAGAACAAGGCAGCAATTTAAGTTATATCTATGGGCAGTTATTACAAGGAGTTTATCAACGAGGCTGGGAGAATAAAAAACAACACGCGGCTGTTGAGGAACATGATATTGAAAAACTGGAAGATTTTGCCCGCATTCTTGAAGAAATTGCACTTGCTTGTTGGCATGGAGATGGAAGAACGACAACAGTTAAAAGGATTGAAGATAAGTATGCTAACACTCCGCAGTTAAAAAAACTTTTTCAAGAATATAAGCAAGTAGCAGAAAAAGGGGTTACTCGTCTTTTGACTGCCTTTTATTTCCGGAAAGGTGAGGTTAAGGATGATGAAAATACTTTTGAATTCACTCACAAAAGTTTTGGTGAGTATTTGACTGCAAGACGCATTGTGCGGGGAGTCAATAAAATCTACGAAAATTTAGAAGACCGCAAAAATGATTCTGATAAAGGATGGGATGAAAAAGAGGCTCTAGAAGCGTGGGCTAAACTTTGTGGTCCAACCGTTATGGATGAGTACATTTTTAAGTTTGTTCTGGATGAAATGCGGTTGAAGGATAAAGCTGAAGTTGGCAAATGGCAGCAAACACTCTGCCACCTCATTAGCTATATGCTGCATCATGGTATGCCAATGGAAGAATTACATTTAGGTCAATTTAAAGAACAAAACCGACAAGCACGTAATGCAGAAGAAGCCCTGTTAGCTGTGTTGAATGCTTGCGCTAGAGTGACACAAAATATCTCTAAGATTGAATGGCATTCTCCTGAAGCTTTTGGTACTTGGATTTCCCGACTACAAGGACAAAGAACAGGTTTCAATAATGTGTTTTGCTTGAATTGCCTAAGTTTTTTAAATTTGCAGGGTTGCGTTTTAGTTTGGAAAGATTTTCTAGCGGCGAATCTTGAAGGGGCGTATCTTCAAGGGACGTATCTTCAAGGGGCGTATCTTCGAGGCGCGAATCTTCGAGGCGCGAACCTTCGAGGCGCGAACCTTCAATGGGCGAATCTTCGAGGGGCGAATCTTGAATCGGCGAATCTTCGAGAGGCGTATCTTGTAGAGGCGGATCTTCGAGGGGCGAATCTTGTAGAGGCGAATCTTGAATCGGCGAATCTTGGAGAGGCGAATCTTGGAGAGGCAAATCTTGTAAGGGCGAATCTTGGAGAGGCGAATCTTGTAAGGGCGAATCTTGGAGAGGCGTATCTTGTAGAGGCGTATCTTGTAGAGGCGTATCTTCTAGGGACGAATCTTGAAGGGGCGAATCTTGAAGGGGCGAATCTTAAAAAGACTAAGCGGGAAGAGACAAACTTTGCAGAGACAATTCTTGAGGGCAAAGATTTAACATACTTAGATGAAGATTCAGATTCTGATGAATCTTAGCAAAGCCTCAGCTGTGTCAGCGCCAGCGTCACACACCAAATTTAAAGAACCACAGATCCCCGACTTCTTTAAGAAGTCGGGGATCTTGTTTTTCAATGGAGTGCGATCTTCGCAGTGTCAATGAGAACCGCTATATTGCACCGTAAGCTTGATAATTGAAACACCAGTACCATATACCAAGCTCATTCATGACCTCCGAACGCGAAAGGGTCGATAATGATTCACCGTGGAAAGAAATCTTAGAAGCTTACTTTCCCCAAGCAATGCAATTCTTCTTCCCTCAAACTGCTGCATTAATTAATTGGGAACGTCCCCACGAGTTTCTCGATAAAGAATTCCAACAAATAGCCCGCAATGCCGAACAAGGAAGAAGATATGCAGATAAATTGGTCAAAGTTTGGCAAATTCAAGGAGAAGAAATTTGGCTGTTAATCCATGTCGAAATCCAGGCGAAACCGGAAGATAGCTTTGCAGAAAGAATGTTTTCCTACAACCTACGAATTTTTGATAGATTTGCGAAACCAGCCATTAGTTTAGCTATTTTATGTGATACAGACCTGACCTGGCGACCAAATCAATACAGTTATAATTATCCGGATACAAGTCTGCATTTTAAATTTGGAACCATCAAACTTCTCGATTATCAAAACCGTTGGACGGAATTAGAGAAGAGCAATAATCCTTTTGCAACGGTTGTGATGGCACATTTGAAAACACAGCAGACTAGTAAAAAACCAGGAGAACGCAAAACTTGGAAATTTAGCTTAATTCGCCGATTGTACGAATTAGGTTTTCCAGAAAAAGATATTCGTAACCTTTACCGCTTCGTGGATTGGGTTATGATTTTACCAAAAGCATTAGAAGCAGAGTTTTGGCAAGATTTTAAGGAGTTTGAGCAGGAGCGTGCAATGAGCTATATCACTACAGGCGAGCGCATTGGCTACGAACGTGGAAAACAAGAAGAGGGACAGACTATAATTGTGCGGCAACTACAAAGACGAGTAGGAGAGCTATCTCAAGAGGTTAAAAAGCAAGTACAGGCTCTTCCAGTGGAAGATTTAGAAGCACTTGGCGAAGCCTTATTAGATTTTACAGCAATGGGTGACTTGCTAAATTGGTTACAAGCACATCCTAATGAAACTGAAAATTAGCGTTCTTGGCAGCTTAACGTTCAAAGTAGCGTCTCGTTGGCGCACCCTCTCGTAGAGAAGAGAAGCGATCGCGTTGAGATAATGCCGTGTCCATACCGGGCTGCGTGTATTCTATGCAAGTAAAAATCGCTAGAAATGCGTGATAGCTTATTCCCCCCTCCTCGCTTGCGGGGCTACGGTATACACACAAGTCATCAAATGATTCAAAATTCCTTAAGAACCTCACCCTGCCCTGTCGGGCATCCCTCTCCTTGCTAAGGAGAGGGAAAGATTTTAGCGCAGCTAAAAGCGAGGGTGAGGTTTTGAGCGAGATGTGTGTACACCCTAGCCTTAGCAAGGAGAGGGAAAGATTTTAGCGCAGCTAAAAGCGAGGGTGAGGTTTTGAGCGAGATGTGTGTACACCGTAGGCTTGCGGGGAGGGGGTGGGATTCTGAGTTCAAGTTTTCTAGCCAATACCCTCGAAGGACTCAGCACTGATTGACTTTTTCTCCAAAAAGCTTAATAATATTCATTCTTAATAACAATCTTGTTAAAACAGATTCTCAAAATTATTAAGAAACTTTTCTACTGGAGGGTGGCAAATGAGTGTGAGGAAAAAGGGTTTATTGAGTGCTGGTGCTGCGTTTGCAGTGCTGACAGGGTTAGTTGCTGGTTGCTTTGGAGGTATGCAAGCAATTGCTAACTCAACCCGAAATCAGAAGAGTTCAACTTTAGTTGCTCAAGCAGAGCAAAAAACTTTAACAGTTATCTTTCCTAATAGGTCTGATTCTACAGACTTGCAAACTAAAGCAAATGCAGTCGCGACATTTTTGTCCAAAGAATTAGGAACACCAGTTCAGGCAAAAATCGGCGATGATACAGCTGCTGTAGAAGCTTTGAGAGGAAACACCGCTGATGTAGCTTTCTTAAGCAGCCGTCCGGCGTTGAAAGCTGAACAACTCGCAGGCGCACGCTTGTATTTAGCAGAGGTACGTCCGACTTACTCTGGAAGATACACCTATAACTCAATTATTGTTGTCCCCAAAGATAGCTCGCTCAAAACTTTAGGCACATCGAAAGCGACTTTGGAACAGTTGCGGGGTAAAAGAATGGCATTTACTTCGCCAACTTCTGGATCGGGGTTTATCTTCCCTGTGGGTGAGTTGGTGAAACAGAAACTTGTGCCAAATCGCGATCGCCTAGACGCTTTCTTCAGTCAAGTTGTCTACGGTGGCGATTACAGTAAGGCGTTAAAAGCTGTTGTGCAAGGTCAGGCAGATGTAGGGGCTGTGTCAGAATATGCTTTTAACACTCCTTATATTACAGATGCTGAAAAAAGCCAGTTACGGGTTCTCTATAAAATCCCTGGAGTTCCAGCACACGGCGTAGCTATTGATGATGACGTTCCTACTGCTACGCGCGAACGAATCATCAATGGCATGCTGAAGCTCAATGAGAAACAAAACAACGAATTGCTTCGCAGCTTGTATAACTCCACAGAATTGGTGAAAGTTGACCATACTAAGCACTTAGCACCAATTCGTGAAGCCCTTAAAAACGCAGGGATTGAACCGTAATGTTAGTAGTAGGGTGCGTTATGGCGAAGCGCAACGCACCATAGATCGGGAGTGCGTTACGGCAAGAATATTTCTTGTTGCTATCTTTAGTCACAAGCGTGCCGTAACACAACGGCAATAAAGCGGGAGGAAAATCCACACCCGGACACTTGCTACAACGGGGGGAACCCCCAAGGGCGCAGTGTCCTCGCTTTTTGCCTCCCCTACATTAAGGTTTAGTTTATAAATAGTCTCTAACGTGTTACCCAACTAGATAATTAAAATGCCTAAGCGCATATGACTCAGCCACTAATTGAGTGTCAGGACGTAGAAACTGCTTATTCCGCAGCTTTGAATCGTCCTATCCTTAACGGAATTAATCTCCAGATTCATCAGGGTGAGTTTGTCGTATTGCTGGGGCTGAATGGCGCGGGTAAGTCTACGCTTTTGCGTTCTTTAGTTGGGTTAGTACCAATCGTGCGGGGAGCAATTGAGATCAATGGTGTACAATTAACTCCACGCACGCTGCCTCATATTCGACGTGATGTTGGTATGTTATTTCAGGGCGGCGGATTGATTCGGCAATTATCGGCAATTGAGAATGTGCTGTGCGGACGCCTTGGCGCTAGGACAACTTGGGAAACGCTGTTTGGGTTTCCTAAAAATGACCGTCGTCAAGCGTTGGAACTGCTGGAACAGTTAGGGTTAAGAGAGCAAGCTTATCAAAAAACAGGTCAACTCAGCGGCGGACAACAACAACGAGTGGCGATCGCCCGCGCTTTAATTCAATCTCCTCAAATTCTGCTTGCAGATGAACCGATCACAGGGTTGGATATCAAAGCATCTAAACAGGTGATGGAAACTTTATCTATGCTGCACTCGCAACAAAGTATGACAATTGTTACAGTTTTACACGATTTGGGTGTGGCGGCGCAGTATGCCCAGCGTGCAATTATGTTAGATGCTGGACGTATTGTTTACGATGGATGTTGTGATAATCTGCAAGCTAAATTTGCTCAAGCACAATCAAGTTGATCGCACATAGTAGGCGAATTTTTTGTTTCATGAAAAATTTTTCTCGTGTTTGGAAACGCTTTTCTTGGGTGAGTCGCCTACTCATCCTGTGCGTTGTGATTTTGGTTTATGGTTGGGCATTCCAAGGTCTGAAAGTAGATTTTGGACTATTAAAACAAAGCTGGTTCAATATTATTGATTTTGTATCACGGTTGTTTCCCCCAAAGACAAGTTGGGATATTTTCCATAAAACAATTAAAGCACTGGTAGAAACTGTCCAGATGTCTGTGGTAGGAACCACTCTTGGGGCAATGCTTTCTCTCCCTATTGCTATTGCTAGCGCCCGCAATGTCGCCCCAGTTTGGCTACAATGGTTAGCTAATTTCCTGCAAAATGCTGTACGTTCTGTCCCCTCGATTATTCTAGGATTACTATTTGTCGCAGCAACTGGACTCGGTCCACTAGCAGGTACACTGGCTTTAAGTATTTACACAATTGGCTACTTAGGAAAATTTTATCAACAAGCTATTGAAGCCGTTGACCCTCGTTCTATAGAATCTTTGCAAGTCGCTGGTGCATCGCGAATACAAATTGCTCAATATGGTATCTTGCCGCAAGTGCTGCCCTTAGTGTTGGGTTACACCTTGTGGATGTTTGAGTACAATATCCGTGCTGCATCAGTTCTTGGTGCTGTTGGTGCTGGTGGCTTCGGCTTTGAGCTAAAAAGTTATATAGATGGCTTTGAGTACACTAAAGCAACGACTATGATACTGATACTGTCGGTAGTCGTTACCGTGATTGATGCCCTTAGTAGTAAATTGCGTCAGCGTTTGGAATCAATGTAGTTAGAGCGCCCAATCCTGCTTAAATATCTCGTTGGATCATTATCTGTGTAGCATTCCTAAAATCGGCGAGTGGTGTAGTGCATCAAATTGCCCACGGACATCAAAACGCGCTTCGCGTTGCGCCCCAGTCGAGTGCTGGGTCTCGATCATGTCCCGCCGCCTTCATTGCACGCTGATAGCCGGGGCGAGCGCTAATCCTTGCCAGCCACGCCTTGATAAAAGGACGGTTGTCGAGACCGACATTGTAGAACGCCTTCATCGTACCAAATGGGAAGTGCATCATGATGTCGGCGGCGGTGAACTCAGCTCCTGCAAAGTAAGCCGCTCGTGACAAATGATCTTCGACCATCTGTAAGTGGCGCTCAAGCCGCTCGCGTAGGGTAGGCAATAATGGAGAGTCGCTGTTTGGCCCTGCGACCATCGCGGCGATCCAGTTCACGCCGATCTGCGCCATCAGACTGGCGTTCGCGTAGTGGAACCAGTACAGGTAGTCGGGATACTGCGGTGATCTGACAGGAACAACCAGCCGTCCATTTCCGTAGCGAGCTAGTACATACTCGACGATCGCGCCGGACTCGGCCATAACGATTTCGCCATCGCGCAACACTGGCGCACTGCCGAGCGGATGAACTCTTCGCAGTTCGGTTGGAGCAAACTGTGTGACCGAATCGCGTTGGTACACACGCAGTTCATAGGGCAACTCTAGTTCTTCGAGTAGCCAGATGATCCGTTCGGACTGGGAGACGTTGAGATGGTAGACGGTAAACATATGCCCCTATACCTGCCTTGCCTTGGGTAGACTTCGCTTTGAGTATAGCAGTGCCGATAACCGGGGTTTATGAAAAGAGGAACACTGTAAACTTTTGTGTGCTTCGGTAGATAACGGCTAAAAGCTAGTCGTCACAATGTTTTCAAGTACTTGGCACTTGATGTCAGCTTCTTCTCTAGCCTTAGCCCAATTAGGGTGCTTGCCGAGATAATACCAGCAAAATTGGCACGATTCCCAACATCGTTGATCTAACGAAAGTGTATCAATTCTCCTTTTTAGTCATATCCTGGTGCTACAAGCGCCAGTGGCGCAATGTTCGCTTAACTGCACAAGCGTTTTCAGCACAAACCTACAAGATTTACTGGATTTTTAGGCGTAATCCTTTTTTACTCTCCTTGCACAGCTGCGTTAAAACTTAAGACTTTTCCTACTTGAGTTCTACTTTTGTAATTGGTTACAAATGATAAACCCGGTTTCTTAAAGAAACCGGGTTGATGAGAGATTTTGCAAAACTTTTGCAAAAATCACGAGTGAGTTTTTGAACAACAGCGCTAATAAAATTCTTAGTAGATTTTCCCATTAATTAATATAGAGTGCCACAACTGTCAGCACTCAGCTTGCGATAGGTATGTCACTTTACTTTCTTTATCTTGCTCGTTGTCCACGCTATTGGCGGCAAGATGTTTATCCATCAGTGCAGGGACTTGTGTAGCTTTTATACGGCTGTAGCGAGTTTTATCTGGCATCACCAAGTTTGGTCCCGCTTTGCAGTTTTTCATGCAGCCAGTCCCTTTAATTACGACTTCTGACTCTAAGCCGCGAGCGCTCAAAGCAGCTTCCAAAGCCTGACAAACCTCTTTGCCACCCCGTTTCATGCAATCAGACTTTTGACAGACTAATATAGTAGCTTTTTTTGGGTTGGCGTTACTAGAAGAGGACACGGAGACATTTTCTCTGTGGACGTCTTTACGTCTCAATGTCGCTGCGTCTGGTGAAGCCGCCATCACTCGCTGTGCCTTGAGCTTCACTTCGCCCGTTTTCTGGTCGTGCTTTTTTTCTCCGACAACTTGCAACCAAGTCCCTGGGGGTAAGCGCAAGTCAAAAGCAGCACGTAAATCTTTAGCCAGTTTAACGTAGCATTCACCGTCGGCAGTTTCTAGTAGTAAGCCTTTAAGCTTATAACCATCTTTAATCACAAAATCGAGAAACTTTCCCTCAATACAGAATTCTGAAACTTCGCTCATGTACATTCTTTTTTACCTATTTTTGACTAATTTTTGACTAAGCTGTCGCTACACTAAGCTGTCAAGTGCGATGCTGCCAGCATTTCTTAAGAGTCGAAACCAAGTCTTGGCGGCAACCAGTAAATTGCTGCACAACACTCCAAAGTTGTATGGCTGCTGTAGGATTGCTAATTTCAACTGTCAATGGCTGGTTCGTCTCACACCGGCAAGGAATGTCTAGTTCCTGCAAGCGTCGATATATTTGCCAGCGGTCTGCCCAATTTACCTCAACGATGTACTTTTCCTGCGGTTGTAGAATTAACGGTTTCAAGACAATCCTCCTAAATAAAAGTGCAATAGTTTTGCAGTAAGTACGCACCTTGACTCCCATAATTTTTTGTTTGTTAGGAGCTTAGTACAACTTGTGATTGATAGGGGTCGGAAATCAAAGTTATGCCAAATGTGGGAAATGAATTATTCCTTAAGGCAATTCCGAACTTTCTTTCATGGTGATCTGTACTTAGCTTCTTTACATAAGAATAACCTAAGTGCAAACTTTTCTCAGTAATTTTTGAAAAAAAATTGAAATCTATAAGCATTCTTAAACTTTCGCCCGATTCAGGATGACGGAATGCACATTTATTGAAAAAAATCAGTATTTTAGATAACATCAAGGATGATATGTGTGGAAATCTCTAAAAAGGGATCAAAGTTGGGGCTTATTTTTAATACAAAACTCAAAAGTTTGTGAGATTAATTGAGCTTGCTATGATTTTTAAAATGTTAAGATGTAGAAACTAAGCAGTTAGAAACTCTAACTGCCAAAAGCGAGGAGAGCAACAATGTCTGAAACGCAAACTTTGTTACGAAATTTTGGTCAAGTTTATGACAATCCTGTCCTCTTGGACAAAAGTGTAACCGAGCCGGTTTGTGAAGGATTTAATGTCGTATTAGCAAGTTTCCAAGCACTGTACTTGCAGTACCAAAAGCATCACTTTGTAGTTGAAGGTGCAGAATTCTACTCTCTGCATGAGTTCTTTAACGAAAGCTACAACGAAGTCCAAGAACATGTCCATGACATTGGAGAACGCTTGGATGGACTGGGCGGAGTACCCGTTGCTAACTTGCGCAAATTGGTAGAATTAACGTGCTTTGAGCAAGAACCCGATGGCGTCTATTCTTGCCGTCAGATGGTAGAAAATGACCTGAAGGCAGAACAAGCGATTCTTGGTGTGATTCGCCGCCAAGCAGCACAGGCAGAAAGTTTGGGCGATCGCGCTACCCGTTATTTGTACGAAAAAATCCTGTTAAAAACAGAAGAAAGAGCTTACCACTTGGGTCACTTCCTTGCCAAAGATAGCTTAACCTTGGGATTTGTTCAACCTGCTCAAAACTAACGCACTCATAATAATGAGTGGTTTAACTAGACTGGAAAAAAAAGTTGTAAGTACTGATTCTTAAACAACTATTAAGAAATGGCAGAGAGGTAGGGCGTCTACCTCTCTGCCATTTTTCATACAAGTCAACAAAAAATATGCGGGTTTAACTTCGATTGTTCGGGAAGATAGTTAGTAAAGATTATTATTTAGCAAGATTAGCATATGAAGAAAACACGAAATTTTTCGTTCAGGCATTTTTCAAAAAACATTATCTCCTTATTGAGAAAAATCACCATTTTAAATAGAAAAGAGTTGCAAAAGAAATATCACCATAGCATGATAAAGGAATAAAATAAGACCTTGAAAATCAGCGAATAAAAAAATAGGGTACACGCGATAGGACATAGCGAAAAAGCTGTAACCTATAACTTGTCCCCTATGCCCTCTGTATATAGAGAACTGAGAAAAGTTGATAATAAACAAAGGAACTAATGGGTGAAGACCCTTAAGATAATCAGGATTTATATTTTTTTACTCAAAAGCAACAACTATGCCGCGCCGTGACGATATCAGGAAGATTTTGCTACTCGGGTCTGGTCCAATCGTGATTGGACAAGCCAGCGAGTTTGACTATTCTGGCACTCAAGCTTGTAAAGCATTGCGAGAAGAAGGCTACGAAGTGGTGCTAGTCAACTCGAATCCCGCCTCAATTATGACCGACCCGGAAATAGCGGATCGCACATACATCGAACCGCTGACACCGGAATTAGTTGAAAAAGTCATCGCCAAAGAACGCCCCGACGCCCTACTACCGACAATGGGAGGACAAACCGCCCTCAACATTGCTGTCACTTTGGCAAAAAATGGGGTGTTGGAAAAGTACGGCGTTGAGTTAATTGGCGCTAAACTCCCAGCAATTGAAAAAGCCGAAGACAGGAAACTTTTTAACGAAGCGATGACAAAAATAGGGGTGAAGATGTGTCCTAGTGGGACAGCTTCATCTTTGGAAGAAGCCAAGGCGATCGCCAAACACATTGGCACCTATCCCCTGATTATTCGTCCTGCTTTCACATTGGGTGGTACAGGGGGCGGGATTGCCTACAACGAAGAAGAATTTGCAGAAATGGCACAAGCAGGTATAGATGCGAGTCCCGTGTCGCAAATTCTCATCGACCAGTCCCTACTCGGCTGGAAAGAATACGAACTGGAAGTGATGCGCGATTTGGCAGATAACGTTGTGATTATCTGTTCCATCGAAAACCTTGACCCGATGGGTATCCACACTGGAGACTCAATTACCGTTGCCCCAGCTCAAACCCTCACCGATAAAGAATACCAACGGCTGCGGGATATGGCAATTAACATCATCCGCGAGATAGGCGTGGAAACTGGAGGTTCTAATATCCAGTTTGCCGTCAATCCTGTAGATGGAGACGTGGTTGTCATTGAGATGAATCCCCGTGTGTCCCGTTCTTCGGCTTTGGCTTCCAAAGCCACAGGTTTCCCCATCGCTAAGATAGCGGCGAAGCTGGCTGTTGGCTACAGGCTTGATGAAATTAACAATGACATCACCAAGAAAACACCAGCCTCTTTTGAACCAACTATTGATTACGTCGTCACAAAAGTTCCCCGGTTCGCCTTTGAAAAGTTCCCTGGCGCTGAAGCTGTGCTGACAACACAAATGAAGTCGGTAGGGGAAGCAATGGCAATTGGGCGGACTTTTAACGAGTCCTTTCAAAAGGCGTTGCGTTCCCTGGAAACCGGACGCGCAGGTTGGGGTTGCGACCAGAAGGAAAAATTACCTAGTGGTGAACAAATTCGCGCCCATCTGCGGACACCAAACCCTGAACGCATATTTGCTGTACGTCATGCCATGTTGCTAAGCATGACTATTGAGGAAATCTACGAGTTAACGGGTATTGACCCGTGGTTCTTGGATAAGATGCAGGAACTGCTGGAGGTGGAGAAGTTTCTGAAGCGGACACCATTGCAGCAGTTGACAGAACAGCAGATGTATGATGTAAAGCGGCAGGGATTTAGCGATCGCCAGATTGCCTTCGCTACCAAAACCACCGAAGATGAAGTCCGTGCTTACCGCAAACAACTCGGTGTGATTCCAGTTTACAAAACAGTAGATACCTGTGCAGCAGAATTTGAGGCATTTACTCCTTATCACTATTCTACTTACGAAGACGAAACGGAGATCATGCCGACAGATAAACCCAAGGTGATGATTTTGGGTGGTGGTCCCAACCGTATAGGACAAGGTATTGAGTTTGACTACTGTTGTTGTCACGCCGCCTTTGCTTTAAAAGACGCGGGGTATGAGACGATTATGGTCAACTCCAACCCGGAAACAGTTTCCACAGATTATGATACGAGCGATCGTCTGTATTTTGAACCGCTGACAAAAGAAGATGTACTCAATATCATCGAAGCGGAAAACCCAGTTGGGGTGATTGTTCAGTTTGGTGGACAAACTCCATTGAAGCTTTCCATTCCCCTACAAAAAGTTTTCAGCACTCCAAACTCAGAATTCACCACTCGTATCTGGGGGACTTCGCCAGATTCTATCGATATTGCAGAAAACCGAGAACGGTTTGAGAAGATTCTCCAACAGTTGAATATTGCCCAACCACCGAATGGTATTGCCCGCACCTATGAAGATGCTTTGGTCGTTGCCAAACGCATAGGTTACCCAGTTGTGGTGCGTCCTAGCTACGTGTTGGGGGGAAGGGCGATGGAAATCGTCTACTCCGATGCTGAGTTGGAACGTTACATGACTTTTGCAGTGCTGGTGGAACCGGAACACCCGATTCTGATTGATAAGTTTTTGGAGAATGCCATCGAAGTCGATGTGGATGCTATAGCCGACCACACTGGACGAGTTGTGATAGGTGGTATAATGGAACACATTGAACAAGCGGGTATTCACTCGGGAGATTCTGCTTGCACCATACCTTCTATTTCTCTACCACCAATCGTTTTGGAGCAAATTCGTACTTGGACGGTGGAGTTGGCGAAGTCACTTAATGTCATAGGGTTGATGAATATTCAATTTGCCGTTGTTGGCACGCAAAGTTCTTCGCCCCAAGTTTACATTCTCGAAGCCAATCCTCGCGCTTCTCGGACTGTACCATTTGTATCTAAGGCAACTGGCGTGCCATTGGCAAAACTCGCATCATTAATTATGTCAGGTCGAACCTTGGAGGAGCTAGGCTTCACCAAAGAAGTGATTCCAAACCACATTGCTGTGAAAGAAGCCGTATTGCCATTTAACAAATTCCCCGGTACCGATATCATTTTGGGACCGGAGATGCGTTCTACTGGCGAAGTGATGGGTATTGACAACGACTTTGGACGCGCCTTTGCCAAGGCAGTGTTGGGTGCTGGTGAGCGTTTGCCCATGACTGGTATAGTATTCGTATCGATGAACGATCGCGATAAAGCAGCTGCGGTTCCTGTGGTGAAGGAATTTATCGATTTGGGCTTTGCTGTGATGGCGACCGATGGTACACGTCGCGTCCTTCATGAACACGGTTTAGATGTGGAGTTGGTGCTGAAACTGCATGAAGGTCGTCCTCACGTCTTGGATGCAATTAAAAACCACAGAATTCAATTGATTATCAACACCCCTTCTGGGGAAGAAGCGCAAAGCGATGGTAGACTGATTCGCCGTACAGCTTTAGCTTACAAAATCCCCATTACTACCACGATTGCTGGGGCAAAAGCCACTGTCGCCGCTATCCGTTCGTTGCAAAATACAACCTTAGATGTGAAGGTTATCCAAGAATACACAACGGTGAGTAAATAGCATCCTTCGGGAGGACTGATGGAGGGAGGAGATCCCTCCTTGTCCCTCCGGAGATTGTTGCAAGACGTTAATTAAAGAAAGATGAATGCCAGGTGAAAACTATCAGTTGATTGGTTTATAATACCGCGAAAGTACGGTTAAGCACTAAAGATACCGTAATTGTGTCGGAGAATCTTGATGAGCAACTGGCAAGATATGAAAAAATCAGGGATGTACTGGATCGAGGAAACTCAGACTTATGTTGTTAAAGTCTGGCGAGGAATTAGACACTGGAGTCATAAATCACAAATAGCAAGTTGCTCGAATCGACGTTCACTTCGAGACTTTGTGTGCCTTTTTTTGCTAGGAACGACTTTGAGCGTAGCGATCGCTGCCTGTGAAAGCAGTTCAGCTTCCAAAGCTGATGTAAAATTAAACCTCGTTTCTTTCTCAGTCACTCAAGCAGCTCACGATCAGATCATTCCTAAATTTGTAGCAAAGTGGAAGAAAGAACACAATCAAAACGTGACTTTTGAGCGCAGCTATGGCGGATCTGGTTCCCAAAGCGATGCGGTGATTAAAGGTTCAATAGAAGCAGATGTGGTACACCTGGCACTTCCCTTAGATGTTAATAAAATTCAACAAGCAGGTTTAATTCAACCGCATTGGGAAGTGGAAGCTGCCAAAGGTAGCATTGTCAGCCGTTCCGTAGCAACTATCGTCACCCGCCCTGGCAATCCCAAAGGCATCAAGACTTGGGAAGACTTGGCAAAAGATGACGTGAAGCTCATTGCTGCTAACCCCAAAACTTCCGGTATTGCTATTTGGGAATTTTTGGCTTTGTGGGGTTCAGTGACTCAAACAGGCGGTGACGAGGCGAAAGCACTTGATTTTGCCACGAAAGTCTATAAAAACGTCCCCGTGCTAACAGCAAGTGCGCGTGATGCGAGCGATCTGTTTTTCCAGCAAGGAAAGGGAGATGTGTTAATCAACTACGAAAACGAGGTATTTCTGGCTGAGCAGAAAGGTGAGAAACTGCCTTATGTAGTACCTGGAGTTAACATTTCCATCGACAACCCTGTCACAGTTGTGGACAAAAACGTTGAGAAGCACGGCACGAGAGAAGTTGCAGAAGCATTTATCGATTTTCTTTACTCAGCAGAAGCGCAACAAGAATTTGCTAAGTTAGGATACCGTCCCGTTAACCCCAACGTAGTAGAAGAAGCAAGTAAAAAGTATCCCCAAATTCAAACCTTCTTTACTGCTCTAGATTTGGGGGGTTGGGATTCACTCCAGAAGAAGTTTTTCAATGACGGGGGAATTTTTGACAAAGTTTGGACTGCTAGTAAGGCATAATAACTCATTCGTCTCTAGATTCTCTATCAAACTGCAACTAGAAGATGGAATAAGCTTGCTTATTGAATTTTTTTCAAATTTTTATGGGCTGGGCTGTCCGGTTCCCCCAAGTAATGCAAACTTATTTGCGTCATAACTTAAAACAGGATTTCAAAGAAGACAGGATTATAGATTATGAGCTTTTGTTATCAATTAAAAAGTCGTGCTTTACTCACATCTCTAATAGTTCTGACTTTCGGCATAACTTCTTGCAACAGCGCTCAGGAGAAGAAAAAAGAGGTGAGTGTGGATGGTGCGGCTGTTGGTTTTCCCATCTCTCTTGCAGTTGCGGAAGAATACCAAAAAGTTCAACCTAATGCCAAAGTAAGTGTTGCTTCAAGTGGTACTGGAGGCGGCATCAGTAAGTTTTGTGCTGGAGATATTGATATCGTGGGTGCTTCACGTACCTTCAGGAATGAAGAAATCAAAACCTGTAAAAAGAAAGGCATCAACTTTGTAGAACTACCTATTGCCCTTGATGGAATTGCCGTCATTACCAATCGTCAAAATAACTTTGCCCAATGTCTAACTATTGATGAACTTAAGAAGATGTGGAATGCCAAATCCACTAACAAAATCACCAGTTGGAATCAAGTCAATTCAAAGTTTCCCAACAAGCCGCTCAAGCTTTATGCTCCAGCTTCTGATACTGGAACATTTGATTATTTCACACAAGCTATCACTGGCAAAGCCAAAAATAGCCGCACAGACTACACTCCTAGTCACAATCAAAACATCCTTGTTCAAGGCGTTGCGGGCGATCCCACCGCTCTTGGATACGTTGGCATATCTTATTATTTGCAAAACCAAGACAAGCTGAATTTAGTTGGCGTACAAAGTCCAAAAGGAAACTGTGAAAAGCCAGTTCCAGTAGACAATGTTGTGAAAAATATCTATACTCCTTTGTCTCGTCCCCTTTTCGTCTATGTCAGCAAGAAGTCGCTGGATACCAAACCAGCAGTCAAGGAGTTTCTTAAATTCTATTTAGAGAATTCTTGGAAATGGATTGATTCAGTTGGTTATGTTTCGTTACCCGATGACGCTTACGTCAAGGTACAACGAAAACTTGTGACTGGTGAAACTGGTACTAAATTCCAAAAGGCAAAACCAGGCGAGCCTATTATCAACTTCATCTAAAAAGAACTTTCTTCTTCCTTGTTTGGTTCAGTTATCAGTTCACTATACTTCTTGCAAAAGTATGATTTAAAGATATACAGAACCACAGATAGACACAGATTAACACTAATTATTTATCTATCTGCATCTGTACGGCAGTTGCTATCTCCTCCGGAGACGCTGCGCGTAAGTCCTGCTGAGGCTTGTGCCAACACCAGTCGCCTGCGGAGGGAAACGCTCCAAAGGGCGCTGGTTCACCGCAACGCACTGCCTCGTCCATCTGTGGTTTAATTTTCATTTCTTTTGTCTTTTGCAAGAGCCTTCATGTACTTCGTACACAAGGAAGGCTGTGTTAAAGGGGGTTTGATACCCCTGCTTCTCTAAGCAGTCTTGTTTTAGATGGAGTTTAAATCTCCCGATGTAACATAATTATCAATTATGAATTATGTTTTGGGCGCTAAAAAAAGTCGCAATCATTTTTCACGCTTGGTATCACTAACCGAAATGTATTCGGTAGGGTGCTTAGCGAGTCTGATCTGTCAGTGACACTCCCTACGCTTGCAGTGATTGCCCTTTAAGCAGTGCGCTGTCTTCACAATCACCATCTTAGGACAACGACCGACTGCGATCGCTCTAGTATTGCCCCCAAGTCAGTCAAAATACAATAGCAAAACGATTGTGGGATCCTCGATCTTGACCATAAGCTACTTAAAATACAGTAAACCGGCTAGTTTACTGCAAACTAATTTTCAATAAAAATAAATCAAATAAATAGCTCAGCCTGCTTTGGTTTTCAAGCTGAGATAAAAATAAAACAATGATCATAGACGAATAAGGATGGTTACTGTTGATTTATTTTAATAATTCTTAGAAAGTTTTCTTTTTGCATATACATTTATTAAAGAAGTTTCTAGACAATAGTTGAACGATGTATTAGGCTTGAATGACAGGGAACGGCTACAAAACTGCAGCCTAACAGCTAGTCAGGAATTATCATAAATGTTACAATTATTAACAATACCTAAAGAAAAAATGTTGGAGTGGTTACCTTCGATCTAACTATAGATACTTGAGAAAAAGGGGAAATAGCTGTAAGTTCTAGCAATTAAGAACCAAATTTGCAGACAATTAGCCGCCGAGCTTATCGAGCGTGTAAGTTGTGAAACACAGCATGGGTTCCCAGTCTAACTGGGTAAACACCCAGCAAAAGGCATCTATCAACTTTCTTACCATTCTGTCAAACCCGTCAAAACCGAAGAGTAGTGCCATGAAGACCGCTCAGACAGCCACAGACCTCGTGCGGACTTACCTGCGTGAGATTGGCCGTGTGCCACTATTATCCCATGAGGAGGAAATACATTATGGCAAACAGGTGCAGCGTGCAACAGCATTGCACGAAGTCAGGGAGTCGTTTGCCATTGGCTTAGGTCGTCAACCAACTTTAGAAGAGTGGGCAAAAGCGACAGGGCTAGAACCAACAGAGTTGAACGAAGCAATCGCAGACGCTGAGATTGCCAAGCGTAAGATGGTAGAAGCAAATTTGCGACTCGTTGTGTCTGTAGCTAAAAAGTACATAAAGCGCAACGTAGATCTGCTCGACTTGATCCAAGAAGGTAGCATAGGTATGCAGCGGGGTGTAGAAAAGTTTGACCCAACCAAAGGCTACAGGTTCTCTACCTATGCGTACTGGTGGATTCGTCAAGCGATAACGCGGGCGATCGCTGAAAAAGGTCGTACTATCCGGTTGCCTATCCACATAACTGAGAAATTGAATAAAATCAAAAAGGCGCAGCGACACTTGTCTCAGAAATTAGGACGCGCCCCCACAGCTTCTGAATTAGCACAAGAATTGGAATTGACTCCTAGGCAAGTGCGAGAATATCTGGAAAAAGCGCGTGTCCCCCTATCTTTGGATTTGCGGTTGGGAGATAATTACGATACAGAACTCGGGGAAATGTTGGAAGATCCAGGAGTTTCTCCAGAAGAATTTGTTACTCAATCTTCTCTATCATATGATTTAGAGCGTCTTATGGGGGAACTTACTCCACAGCAAAAGGAAGTCATATCCCTGCGGTTTGGTTTGAAAGATGGGCAAGCACATACTCTAGCCAGCATCGGTGAACTCCTCAACATTAGCCGCGAGCGAGTGCGGCAAATTGAGCGGGAAGCGTTAACCAAACTCCGTAAGTTGAAAGCCGATATAAATGAATATCTGGCAAGTTAGTCATTTGTCGTTTGTCCTTTGTCATAAGTTGTTCACAAAGGACAAATGACGTATACGCTCGTAGATCCCGTCAGCGGGGCTAAGCGGAAGGTATGACAAATGACACTTAGGTGATACAATCCGTTGCTTTTGGTACGGTTACACCGACTTTGGTAGTTGTAACTCGACTGTTACATTAGTTCATAGGAACATACGAAAGCAAAAGTTTTGTCATATACATCAAAGGCATTTATGACTGAACTAACACTAACGGCAGTTTTCCTACTAAAGGAGGTATAACGTGAGTAACCCATCGAATCGAGTTTCAGAATTTTTTAATAGTGACTCAGAAACCAGCGACTTGCTGTGGCAGTATGTTAAATCCTTAAGTCCACAGACAGTGACCCAGTTATCTAAACCTTCTTCTGCCGAAGTCTTTCAGGTGATGGAGCGCAATATTGCAGGGCTGTTGGGTAATTTGCCTTCTGAACACTTTGGTGTCACCATCACAACCAGCAAAGAACATTTGGGTCGTCTTCTTGCCTCCGCAATGATGAGCGGTTATTTCTTGCGTAACGCCGAACAGAGAATGAACTTTGAAATGGCTCTGCAAGGTACTGAAACCAACAATACTGATGCTGAGTAGCAATTTGAAATTGCTGTTGAAGATTTCAGATTGTTGTATTCATAAAAATGAATCCAAAACTCTCCTGTGCAAAATCCTTATACTCTCCCTCCCCTTATCTCGAGAGCGAAGATAAAATAGCCCTATGCGGGAGGGACTCATCTAAAATTTCAAATGTCAAAATATCTGGTGCAGTCTGCTTTTGATCAACGAATGCTAAAAAAACGAAATAATTTTCTAGCTTATAATACAATACAAACTCGGCAGACATCAACTTAACCTGCCGAGTTTTATATTAGACATCTCCACCAGATATAAGCTCGACTTTATCGATTTTCCAGCAACACGATGGCGCTTTTCTCCCACCGTAGGCCATCGCATACGCTCTAACAATCACTAGATGTGGGTAGGTTTGTGTGAACGGTCAGGTATTTATCATTATATTTAAAGAGAGTATTTCTTTGTGGAGTCGGTGGGCATAAATAAACGCGCTCTAATGTAGTCAGGGCTTGATCTGTTAGAAGCCTTGCTCTTTCGGGAAGATAACGCGCACTACGAACAAAGAATTTATGTTTATGTTTAAAAGAATGTCCCCAAAACAAAAATCAAGTGTGAGTAGTATCTCATCTTGTGATTGGCCCATTGATCAATTGCCTGGATTGAGTCAGCAGGAACAATCCCAACTGCAAAACTGTGGCATTACTACTACAGCGGCGCTTGTCAAACAAGGGAAAACCCCTCTCGATAGGCTAGCGCTGGCAAATACATTACAGATTCATCTTCAGTATGTCAATAAATGGGTAGCATTGGCAGATTTGGCTCGTATTCCCAGTGTAGGAACACAATATTGTGGATTATTGCTGCATGCGGGTATTGGCTCTGTGGGACAGTTAGCAACTACTCCCATTCACAGATTGCACCAACAACTTGTGCGCTTTGTAGTCGCGACAATGCAACGGCGTGATTTGTGTCCTTCGATTGAGCAAATTCAACAGTGGAATCAACAAGCACGAACGATAGAAGAAGAAGATAGAAGAAAAGAAAAAAGAAAATAAAACAATTTCTTCACTCTTTATTCTTTTGCTAAGACTCCATTAAGGAAGATATCAGCTAGTCCTTCTGCCATTGCTTGCATTTGTTGGGGTGAGGCGTCTGGTTCCATAACGGTGTTGTTGGAAAACCCTGCAACGGCAAACATTCCTAAAAAAACTTTAGCGACTAGTGTTGCATCCATCTGACGATAGATGCCTTTGTCCATTGCGGTTTGAAAGAAGGCTTCGGCAACATTAGTCATTTTGACAATTACGTCAGATTGGATGCGATCGCGCAAGTCTGGGTGAAACTGTGCTTCCATGAAACAAACGCGCATTAAGTCAGCATTTTTATGGAAATTCCACATCCGGCGGCGCATAACCTGAGCGACAGCTTTATAACTGCCCATTTCACTCAATTCTGTCAACAAATCTGTCAAAATCTCCACCCACCCTTGAGTTGCCACCTCAACCAAAATCGCCTTTTTATTGGAAAAGTGACGGAATAGCGTGCCTTCAGCGACGCCTGCGGCTTGTGCCAAGTCACGAGTCGTCGTACCATCAAATCCTTGGGAGGCAAATAACCGCCTTGCCGCGTCTAGAATGCGGGTGCGTGTTTGTGCTTCGGAGGATGGGGGAGAATTAAAAAGTCGCATAACAGTTATAGTGATATATCCGCAAGAGGATGTGTAGCATTATTGTCTAACGTTAAATGCAATAACTATAGAAAGCTTAATATAAGATTAAGACCCTAATGATATGGAAACGACTCCAACAGCAGGTGTCTAGATTTTAATATGACCAATACGCCTTTATGGTGCGCTGTTTTCTTGGAACGGCTCCTTTGATCAACGTGCCCAATCCTCCACTTCATAAAGAAATCGTGTTTTCCCCATCAGTTTGCGATTGGCAGAAGTACTTTGCACAAACACAACGTATTTTTCCAGGTTGCTTGGTTTAATTCGCATAGTTGTCCCAGCAGGCAAACCGAGCATATCTCGTGCTGCCTCCCCTTCAAATAAATCGCCCGTTTTACGATCCATGAGAATAATTTCTTTATGACCTTGAATAGTTTCTGTCTTCGTGAATTCGTAGAAGCCTCGTCCGACTTTGAACGTCAAACCATTCTCTAAGACAAAAGCTTTGATGGAAATGTCCTGATCCACGTCCAAAACTTGAAAGCGTCCAGGTGACACTGCTCGTAAATCTGCTTCCCCAAACTCATCAGAAGCATCGCGTTTCAGAAGCGTGTTAAACATGCGGTTCAAACCGCGATTCATCCGCCCCTGGCTTGCGACTTCTTGTTCATCGAAAATTTGGGTCTGAAACCCCGTCCTTCTAGGACGGCTTTATATTTATGAACCATTACCGCCTTGGGGTTACTTGAGAGGTTGCGGCGAACTTGAGTCAAACAGGGATACATGCTCCCTGTAGTATCAAAGCTGAAAACTACTTCAATATTGCTACTAGCCATCAATCTCTATCTCCCAAATCAAATAACTGTGCGATCACCCCTTACTTAAAGCTCTCAAAACTGTCGGCCTTCCAGAACCTTAGTATACTTTAACGTTCTAAATAGCAGCCTGGTTCGGATGTAACAGCTATAGTGATATATGCGGAACAGGATGTGTCGCGTTATTGTCTAAGGTTACATGCAATCACTACAGAAAGCTTAAAACAAGATTAAGACCCTGTTGACTAAGTTACGTGTTTGGTGTTGTCATAGAAATTTACTTTTATTTTCGTGTATGAATAAGCTTAGTTGCTTATACCAAAGGGAAGTGAAAAACAAAGCAAGTCAACTTTTAGTCTCTTTTCTTGTAGCAATACTTCTTTGGTGGGGGTTCCTACCAGGAATTGCTCTAGCGAAAACTCAGACACCATCTGCTCAAAGTTCGATTCAACCCTATTTGAATCGGGTGATAAAGCAGTTGACAGAATTCCGTCTTGACAATGGTTTGAAGTTCATTGTCTTGGAAAGGCATCAAGCGCCCGTAGTTTCTTTTCTGACTTATGCTGATGTCGGCGGTGTGGATGAGCCAGATGGAAAAACAGGTGTGGCACACTTTTTAGAGCATTTGGCTTTTAAAGGTACGACAAAAATCGGTACATCTAATTACCAGGTAGAAAAACCATTACTTGAGCGTTTGGATCAATTAGCACAACAAATAACAGCAGCAAAAGCGGCTAATAAAAAAGATGAAGTTGCTCCCTTAGAAGCTCAGTTCAAGCAAATAGAAGCACAAGCTGCTAAACTTGCCAAGCAAAACGAATTAGGACGAATTGTGGAACAGGCGGGAGGCGTAGGTTTAAATGCCACTACCTCCACGGAAGCGACTCGTTATTTTTACAGCTTTCCTTCCAATAAGTTGGAACTGTGGATGTCGTTGGAATCAGAAAGATTTCTAGACCCCGTATTCCGCGAGTTTTATAAGGAGAAAGATGTCATTTTAGAAGAGCGACGTCTGCGCGTGGAAAACTCTCCTATCGGGTTAATGATAGAAAAGTTTATCGGTACGGCTTTTCAAGCCCATCCCTATAAGCGTCCCGTGATTGGCTACGACCAAGATATCCGCAATTTGACACGGGAAGATGTGCAGAAGTTTTTTGAAACCTACTATGCACCCAGTAATTTAACAATTGCCGTTGTTGGTGATGTTAACCCCACTGAAGTTAAGAGACTGGCACAAATTTACTTTGGGCGTTTCAAGGCAAAAGAAAAAGCTGTTGCTCAAATCCCGGCAGAACCAAAACAGACACAAACGCGGGAAGTGACTGTGGAATTTCCTTCTCAACCTTGGTATCTTGAAGGTTACCATCGTCCGGCAATAACTCATCCAGATCAAGCAGTTTATGAAATTATTGGTAGCTTGCTGAGTGATGGGCGTACGTCGCGGCTATATAAGTCTTTAGTGGAACAGCAGCGGTTGGCGCTGGCGGCACAAGGTTTCAGCGGGTTCCCAGGAGATAAGTATCCGAATTTGATGTTGTTCTATACTCTCACAGCTCCGGGTCACACGGTTGATGAGGTGGCGGTAGCTTTGCGTAAGGAAATTGAGAGGTTGAAGACTGAGCCAGTTTCTGCTACTGAGTTGGAGCGAGTGAAAACGCAAGCTCGAGCAGGTTTGTTGCGAATACTCGATTCTAATATGGGAATGGCGCAGCAGTTGTTGGAGTATGAGGTAAAAACTGGCTCTTGGCGGAATTTGTTCAAGCAGTTGGATGAAATTGTTGCGGTGACGCCTGCTGATATTCAACGAGTGGCGACGGCGACGTTTACGACGGAGAATCGTACAGTTGGTAAGCTGTTGTCAAAGCAGAAGTAGTCAGCAATTCAGAATTCAAAATTGAACAAGTCAATGACAAAGAAGCGGCTTCTCGTACTGTAGGGCGTGAAGGAACAGAGATATGAAGAGGTTTAGGGGTACAAGGTACAAGGTAAAAGTGAGAAGGTTTTTTTACTCGTTATTGGTTTGTTTTGCATTGGTTCCCTTGCTATGCTTTGGAGTGCTGAACACATCTTGGGCGGCGACGGCGGCAAAACATTACACAGAGTTACAGCTGCCGCCACTACCTCAGGTGAAGTTACCGAAGTATGAGCGGTATGTGTTGAACAACGGCATGATTGTGTATTTGATGGAGGATCACGAGCTACCGTTGGTGGGTGGTTCGGCGATGGTACGTACGGGCGATCGCTTTGAACCTGCACAACAGGTTGGTTTGGCTCAGTTGACGGGTATCGTTATGCGTTCTGGAGGAACTCAAAAGCATACGCCAGATCAACTCAATGAGATTTTGGAGCAACGGGCGGCTTCGGTAGAAACTAGTATTGGTGAAACTGCTGGCAATGCTGGTTTTGAAGCACTCACTGAAGATTTAGAAACGGTATTTGGGTTGTTTGCTGAGGTGCTGCGGGAACCAGTGTTTGCTCCAGAAAAGCTGGATTTGGCGAAAACGCAGTTGCGGGGTGCGATCGCCCGTCGCAATGACGATCCAGATGACATTGCGAATCGGGAATTTCAGAAATTGATTTATGGCAAAGATAGCCCTTATGCCCGCACGGAAGAGTATGCAACGCTGGATAAAATTTCCCGTGAAGATTTGGTGAAGTTTAAAGAGCAGTATTTTTATCCCAATAATATGATATTGGGAATTGTCGGGGATTTTGATTCCAAGAAAATGCGATCGCTCATTCAAGCGAAGTTAGCTGACTGGAAACCAAATCCGCAACTGCTTAAACCTCAGTTACCCAAAGTGTCGCAAGATAAACAAGGCGGTGTCTTTGTTGTTAATCAACCGCAACTGACACAGAGTAGTGTTCTAATTGGGCATTTGGGGGGACAATTCAATAGCCCTGATTATCCAGCACTAGATGTGCTCAATGGGGTGTTAAATGGATTCGGTGGACGCTTGTTTAATGAAGTGCGATCGCGTCAAGGTTTAGCTTACTCCGTGTATGGTTCCTGGAGTCCCCGCCATGACTACCCTGGTACGTTCATCGCCGGCGGACAAACGCGCTCTGATGCGACTGTGCAGTTTGTCAAAGCTGTACAAGCAGAAATCAAGCGCATCCAAGCTCAAAGGGTAACGCCTCAGGAGTTGGCTTTTGCTAAAGAGTCTACTCTCAACTCGTTTGTTTTCAATTTTGCAGATCCCGCCCAAACATTGTCTCGCTTAATGCGGTACGAATATTACGGCTATCCGTCCGATTTCCTATTTCGCTATCAGCGTGCTGTGCAAGCAACGACAGCGGCTGATGTGCAGCGAGTAGCGCGGAAATACCTCAAGCCAGAAAATTTGGTAACTTTGGTAGTCGGGAATCAAAACGCTATGAACCCCCCCCTGACGCAGCTAGCAACACAAGTGACGGTGTTAGATGTGACGATTCCTGGTTCACCAAGCCAGGCGAAGAATTAATATGCGTTCCCTGGCGTTGAGCCAGGGAATGTTAACTGTGAGAATTAGTACAAACGTTTATAAAGCCGTAGTGTTAAAGATCGTAGTTGCGTTGTCTTCGCTTATACCTTACCACCGTCAAGAACTTGTACAATCCCGTACTTAACCTCAAGTAAACCGTAACTATGCTGCTGCATTGCCCTTTAGATCAAGCAAAAAAGACCAAGATGAGCGTTTTAGCTAAATTTAAGTCAGCCTCACACTATAGCATTTTTGTATGAATTGTAGATAGTCAAATTGCGTAAATTTGCAATTTCATCATTAAAGTGCCGTATAAGTTTAAATTTTGACCATAGCTTACACAAAATCGGCAAAGAAAATTCCAAAAGAGCTTTAGTATTAGTACTTAACTAATAATTTACCTGCTAGACAGTTACCGCAAGACTACTGATGCGGTAATTGCAGATTTTTGTTTGCCAAAACTGTTAAAAGCATCCTCTGTGACTGAAGAATAAATTTTCTTTCACCAGCGCAAAAGTAGCTCGGGAGCTTTCTGCGTTGCGTCATGCCTGCTTGTATCTTTACTCATCTAAGTAGTTAGGTGAGTGAATGACCTGAAAACCTCACAAGTATAAAAGAGGATTGTTATGAAGCAATATCAAGCATTTACCAAGGGCTTCTTACTACTGCTTACTCCGTGTATAGCTAGCTCTATGTTAGCAGCGTCACCCAGTCAGGCTGCTACCTTGGCACGTTCTGAAGGAGTACTAGAGTTTACAAGATTTAGTCAAAGCCCTTCGGGAATTGGAACTGCTACTAACACTAACACTGTTACTATTGCCAATAATGGAATGGTGAATGCTTTTGCTAACGCAGAAGCAACTTTTATAGTTGCTCCACCAACAGCATCTAATTTATCTTTGAGCCAAGCCTTTGGTGAAGGGAGAAATTATTTAGGACTAGCAGAAAGTGAGGTTACAGTTATCGGTAACTTTGATGTAGATGCGAATACACCTTTTTCTTTTGACTTTAAAAGTAATTTAAACCTGGAAACATCAATAGATAATTCACAAGCAGAAAATGCAAGAGCTGCGGGCGATATATCTTTGGCTTTACTTGATACCACTAGTAACAGTACCATAGACTTCTTCAGCCTCGCGGGAAATTTAACCACCCCAGGTGATGATGACTTTATCGCGTATCAAACAAGTGACAATATTAGCTTAGGCAATCCAGTCACTACGTCTGATTTTGGAGGAAATCAGGAATCTGCTACAGCTTCTGTTCAGGGTTCTCTGCAACGTTATTTTGATAGCAAAACAAGCTTAACTTTAATAGAAGTTAAGAGGAATCAGGCTAGAGTTACAGCGCCTGAACCTTCAACTTGTCTAGCTCTACTTTTCTCTTGTGGAGTGATTGGCGTTGCATTGAAAGGTAGACGCAAAGAAAAAACCTCAGCTTGTTCTTTGTAAGGAAAGATAGCCGCTGAGGTTTGAGGACAGGAGCATCCCTAAAAGTGCAAAGAAAGGGACGCACCCTAAAGACCACTTAATAACTAATTCTCATATCTTGCACCTATCCGTATAACCCAGGGTTTAGTCAAAAGCAGCGCAATAAAGTTACATCGCTTTTCTGAGCTTTTATCACTAGAATAAGGGTTTCCGGCTTAGTACTGAGTGTCACAATAACATCAATTTTTCTTGGTGCAAGATGTCAGTAATTGTTAACAGTGACCAGATGCAATAAAATATTGCGTCTGGTCATTTAATTTTTGCCCATCTATTTGGTATAAGAAGTAGAGCTAGATGTTGAGAAACTGCTACAACTATTATGACCAGATGAAACGTGTACAGAAACGCTTTGATTAATGTGGCTTTGATTATCGCCAGATGCTATGGCTACGCTTTTTGCCTCGGCGATTATCTTGCCATCTGGTGAGACAATGCGTTTGATTACAACTTGATAGCGAGCCATGATTTTACAACCTATTGCATTACAAACAAGTTACGGAAGCTTTAAAAACTCCTAGGTACTAGAACCTTGAACAAGATTGGCATTCATTGCAAAAGATGTGGTAAATCTAACACCATTATCAAGAGTACCAAATGCTGCGCCTGCTAAAAATTTGCCAAGTTTATCTGACACTACATATCCATAATTACCAGTTTTTTCGTCACCGAAGTATTTTGTAGTGTAGTCCGCATCAGGATTTTTAACCGTAGTTAACAGCTTGGTTTTAGGGAAGTACAAAGTAAATTCTAATCCGCCTTTTACTTGACTGTTACTAGAAACTTCACTGTCACAAAAACTGAGGTCGCAAATTTTTAATCTGCTCATAATACACCCTGGAATTTTTTAATACATTTATGAAACACCATTTTGAAATAGATATATCGCCGAAAGCTTATTAAAAGCTTTCAGCGATTTTTATGTAAGATGCAGATTAATCAAACAAAGAGTTAGAGGAGACAGCTATAATGGCTGTCTAACTGAAAGTCATTTTTAGCTGCTTATAAACGATGAAGTTGCACTAGCCGGAAGATCTGTAGGCAACACTGTAACTGTAGCTTAAACCTTCTGCATCGCTATCGAGACCGTATGCTTCAGCGGCGAGTTGCAACTGCACGCTGCATTTCTCATTTTTAGCCAAGAAGCGGATGAGAGTAACGGCTCGATTGTCTAGTGCATTCTTACACAGAACTGGTACTAATTAAATTTTTAACAGTGTTGGCAGCTAGCTGCTTTTAAGACAGCCAAAAGCTGTGTAGCTTCTGGCTGTTGTTAATTACTAGCGACTAGTTGGTAGCAGCAATAGAGGTGCTATTAGAAGAATATGGAGTCGTGAAAGCGAAGGATTGGGTTACGGTGTTGTCACCTTGAGCCTCAGCTTCCGCTGTAGCTGTATTGCCTTTAACATCTACCTTTGAAGCAATGTATTTGTTGATATTGAGGTTCTCGTTAACATAAAGCGAGGTTGTTTTGTAGCTGTAACCACTACCTAAATAAATACCACCAACAACAGCAGATCCTTCAACAGCTTCCAAATGATTCAAGTCTGAGATAATCATAGGTTTCTCCTAGGAATTGAATTGGTTTTTGTTACTAGTTTTAAATTGGGAATTACTGGTGTAAGCTTTTTGTTAACGCTTACATTTACTAATATACATTATTAGATTTAAAAAACAATATATTTTTGAAAAAAAAGTATATTTTTTTCTAATGAAAAAAATAGTTTTTTATGGTTTTTTGTTTTAAGACTTATATGTTTTTTGGCTACTAATAAGGCATGAGAAAAACCTCAATATAATAATATTGAGTTAATATTTTTTAAAATTTTTTTGATTTTTTTTTAGATATTACACCTCATTTTTTAATTAGCTAATAATACAAAATTAAGCCTGCTTACGAAATTTGTCATTTACTTGAAAACTGCTGTTTGAGTCTGTAAGTGTAATAATTCCCATGATTTCTATTTGCTGCTTTAACCAAGTAGAAAACATATCTTTGATAATGTTTTGGCGTACTTCTTCATCTAATTTCGGTTGAATGATTTCCTCCAACCAAATTAAATGAACTCCCTTTGGAGTGATAATTGGCTTAAGAATTTCTGGCGGAGTCGCAGCAAATATAGCAGCAGCAATCTCCGGTCGAAAATCTGTGCGCCGTTTGATTCCTTGATAACCGCTAGCACGACGAAGTTCTGGATTTTGAATGTAAGATCGGGCGATTTCTTGAAAAGTGATTTCCCTTTCTTGCAAGGCATAAAATAGTTCCAATGCTAAGTCTCTATCATCGAATATGACTTCGTAGGTAACTGCTGCAACATAATTGAGTTGGTGTTCATAAAAGAACCGTTCGACCTTATCGGCGAATAGGTGATTAGCTAACTTTTTAGAAAGTACGTTGTGATTGGCTAATTCCTCAAAGTCATCTAAAGACAGATGATGTTTTTTCAGCCATGCCCAAGTGTCTTTGGCTTGTACTAGTTTCTTCTCTAACCGCAGCCTATCTCCTTCCTGCTGTAGTTCTTCTTCCGAGACTTTAATTCCTGCTTGTTGAGCAGCCTCAGCGATAATATTTTGAGTAGCTATAGCTTCCACGACACCAGGAATTTGACAAGAAAGTTTGATGTTGCGAATTATGTCTTCGCAGGAAATGTTCAAACGTTTTAACATGACACAATTCCTCTCGCTAATGACTAAAGGTCTAAACCGCCTTTTTGTAATTTCTTAAACGGATCTAGGATGAAGTCGAGGACGTGCCGCTGGCGGATAATTACTTCAGCAGTGGCTGTCTGACCTGGAGTTAATGCGATACGTTTATTACCCTGTTGGATATATGGCTGATTCAGAGTGATTTCTAACTCAAAGTTTTCTAAGTTGCCTTGAGGTGTTTGAGTAACTTTAGAGTCTGGAGAAATCCAACTGACTTTTCCTTGCACGATGCCGTACTCCTGGAAAGGATAGGCATCAAACTTGACTTTGACGGGCATTCCCACTTTCAAGAAGCCGCTTTGCTGGTTAGGCATACTAGCCTTGAGTACTAAGCCAGCACCTTGAGGTGCAATTTGAGCAACTCTCTGACCAGGTTGTACAACGGCTCCTGGCTTGGTTATGGGCAACTCAAAAATGACACCGTTAATAGGCGATCGCACGACTCGTTGTCTTAACTGAATTTTTAAGGATGTAATTTGGCTTCCAGTCTGAGCAATTTCTGATTGCAGCGATTTGATTTGTGTTTGCAGTTCTTTGAGTTGCTCCTCAACTTTGAGTTGTGCGAGTTGACCTGTGTGAATCAGGCTTTGATAACTGCGTTGTTCTTCTTGTAAGCGCAGTTCAGCTTGCTGGATCTCAGAATTAGCTTGATGAATAGTCTTCTGGTAAGTGCTTTGTTGCTCTTTAAGTTTCTCCTGAGCCATTGAAATATCAGAGCGAGCTTGTACAAGGCGTTCGTATTCTTCTTTTGCCGACTGTTGCACATCCTTGAAGCGGTCTTGTGACATGACACCGTCTTCATAAGCCTGTTGATAGCGTGGGACTTTTTCTTGTGAGGCTTGAAAACGAACGGATGCTAACTTATGAGCAGCCTTGCTAGAGTCAAGGGCTTGCTGCGTCTGGTTAACTTGAGCCAGTTTTTCCTCTTTGTTTAAGTTATAGACAGCTTTGAGAGCATCCAGATTCTGTCGTGCCTGCTCGACTTGAGACTGTTTTGCCAATTGTTGAGCCTGGTTTTGTTGCTGTTGAGTACTCACACCAAGCGTCAATTGATTTTTGAGTACCTCTAAGGACTCGCGCCGATTCTGTAGCCCGTCGAGCTTTGTCACAACTTGCTGGAGTTCAGTTTTTAAGACATCTGAGTCTAGTTCCAGCAAAAGCTGACCTGCTCTTACGGTTTCGCCTTCTTTGACCCTAACAACAGTGACGCCCCCGCCCACTGGACTATCTAATTTTTGGGTGGCACCTTTGGGTTCAATACGCCCTCTAGCGCTCCCTGTCTCATCCACCTTCGAGAGCATCGTCCAAGGTAAGACAATCGCTGCAAAGGCTACCAACACGTACAGTAAAGAGCGCGTCCAGGCTTTCGGTAAAGCATCTAACAGCTCTTCGGTACCAAAAAACCAATCTTGTGCCTCATCTGCTGCCGTCTGATTCTCTAACTCTGTAGATTCCGCCACTTCCTGCGGAGGTATATAACCTGTCTCCTCATCTGGCTCTGGTTTGGCAAGCGCAGATGATGGATTGCGAGATGGGTATGGCATAGTTTTCTTTTAAAGCTCGGTAGATTGCGAGATAGGGAGGTAGGGATGTAGGTGAATGATTTTCCCCTTAGTCTCCAAGCCCAACGCTTTTCGCCTCAAGTGGTAGTAACCACAGGCAAAAAGCTCGTTTGTGAGAACCCCAAGTCCCTTTACACCCTGATAAGCAATAATTGATGACTAACCTGCATGAGCAAGTTGTTGTTGGTTGAGGTAGTAGTAATGTCCTTTTTTGGCGATTAATTCGTCGTGCGTTCCGCTTTCTATCAAGACGCCTCGGTCTAACACCAAAATCAAGTCGGCATTCCGCACGGTGGAAAGGCGATGAGCAATAATCAGACTGGTGCGCCCTTTGAGAATAGTTTTTAGATTGTTTTGAATAATGCGTTCAGATTCCGCATCCAGGTTGCTGGTAGCTTCATCAAAAATTAAAAATCGGGGATTCCCTAGTAATGCGCGGGCTATAGCTAGACGTTGGCGTTGTCCGCCAGAGAGCATTCCACCACCTTCACCAATTTCGGTTTCGTAACCCATTGGCAGTTGCTGAATAAACTCATCTGCCCCAGCCATACGTGCTGCCTCAATAATCTGTTCTAGTGAAGCTTCAGGATGAGCGATGCTGATGTTTTCTCGAATCGTACCGCCAAACAAGAAAGTGTCTTGGTCTACCACACCAACTTGTTGTCGGAGTGATTTTAGGGACACACCGGTCACATCATGACCATCGATTAAGATTTTGCCCTCTGTCGGGGGATATAAACCCAAAATTAACTTTGACAAAGTCGTCTTTCCAGAACCGCTGCGCCCGACGACTGCGACTGTTTGTTCAGGTTGGATTTCAAAGCTGAGATTTTCCAGGACGTTATTCTCGCTTTCTGGGTGATAGCGGAAAGTGAGATTCTCAAAGCGGATTCTCCCTTGAAGGCGACGCAGAGGCTTGCGGGGTTTATTTTGCAAGTCTTCTTCTGGTTCTGCTTCTAGGACATCGTTAATCCGTTCGACAGAAATGACGATTTCTTGGAATTGATTCCAGACCACCGAGAGTCGCTTGAAGGGGCTGAGGACATTGCCCAATAACATATTAAAAGCCACAAGTTGCCCGATGGTCAGTTCGTTGTGAATGACCAACCATGCCCCATACCACAGCAGTAGCGTATGCATCACGGTGTCGATGACAGCACCGGTAATTTGCAAGTTATTGCCAATCACCTGGGCGGTAAAGGTTTTTTTCACCAAAGTATTGAGCAGTTCTTCCCAACGCCAGCGTACTGTGTGTTCAATCGCCATAGAGCGGATTGAGCGAATGCCTGTCAGGGATTGAATGAGATAGCTGTTTTCTTCGGCTCCGGCATTGAAAATTTCTCTGGACATCCGGCGCAAGATGTTTGTGGAAGCCAGTGTGAGGATAAAAAATGGTGGCACAATCATCAAGCCCAGTAATGCCATGCGCCAGTTGTACCAGAACATCAATCCTACATAAACCACCACTGTCAGCAAATCCAGAATGACTGACAGTGTCTCGCCAGTCAGGAAGCGCTGTACTTTCTGGTTTTCTTGGATACGAGAAACAATGTCCCCGACGTAGCGGGACTCGAAGAAGGATAAGGGTAAGCGCAAGGTATGTTTGATAAAACCCACTAGCAGTGCAACACTGACACGGTTAGCAGTGTGAGCCAAAAGATATTGCCGCACCCCATTGACAGCAATGCTGAACAAGCCAAAAATGAGCAACCCCAAAGCGACGGCGTTTAATGTGGAAGTGCTGCCTTGCACTATCACTTTGTCTAAGAGTAACTGGGTAAACAGCGGCGTCACCAGCCCAAACACCTGAATCAGCACCGAAGCCAAAAACACTTCCAGCAGTACCCAAAAGTGCGGTTTGACTAACTCAAAAAACCTCCAGATGCCTGTAGTCTCTTCCTCAGCTTCTTTAAGTTGGGCTGTAGGTTGCAGCAATAAGGCGTATCCAGTCCAACCTGCTTGAAATTCCTTTAGACTCAGGGTGCGTTGACCGATGGCGGGATCGCCTACAATGACCCGTTTTTTGGTGATTTCATAGACGACTATGTAGTGTTTGCCTTCCCAGTGAGCGATCGCTGGTAGGGGTTGCTCTGCCAATTTGTCAAAGCTGGCTTTGACTGGACGGGAGGCAAAGCCAACGCTTTCGGCGGTGGCGGCTAAAGCACGCAGTGATGCGCCAGAACGGTTGACGTTAGTTAACTCCCGCAGTCGATTGACGCTCAAACGCTTACCCCAGTAGCGTGCAATCATAACTAGACAGGCAGCACCACAGTCAGCAGCGCTTTGTTGTGCAAAGTATGGATAGCTTCTACTGATCCGTCCCCACACTTGCCCTACTTTTGCCTTCGGGCTGGGAAAGTAGGGACGTGATTTTGTTGGCTTTTGTTTTGACGCCGACTCGCGTTGGGGAAAGGGTATGACGTTTCCAGAAGTGGCTATTCGTTCTGGTTTTGACCTACTCGGGCGTGGCTGGCTATTTTCCACGACCAAAGGGCGCTGTTGAGGTGCTACCAATTCCCCTAGCTGGTGCCAGTGTCCCAAGACTGTTTGCCAATGCGAATCTCGGAGAATATAAACGCTGGTTGGCTTTGTTGCCTGCCAAACACCCTGTTTTAGATCTGCATAGATCTTGCCTGGTGCGAGACACTGACCATCTGTATGCCGTAGTTCCCCTTTGTGCAGCAGCCATAGTTTGCCATCTGGTGGTGCAGATATTTCCTCATTGGTGCCTAGGGTATGCTGCGAGAAATAAGATAAGGCTTTGAGCATCCCTGGTACATCCGATGGCTGGCACTCTAGTTGCGAGTTTTGCCGATATATCATCAGCAAATCCCACAGTTGCGCGCGTTCCCACAGGTAATCGCGGATATTAGGATATTTCTCCATCAATGCTTGCAGTATCTCTTGTTTGAGATAGCAAAGCTTGAGGTTTGTCGAAGCTCTAGCGACGTATGGCACAAAGCCTTGTTCTGGAAATAAAGTCGCTTCCCCAAACAATGACTCTGCACCCAGAGTTGTGATTAAGTTCTCCGCACTATCCAATAGTCTGACTTTGCCAGAAATAATCAGATATATCCCGGGACTATCACCTGAAAGCCAGAACTGCTTTGTGGGTGCAGGCTCGACGATTTCTCCATCTGTGAGCCACTCTGCCAGTTCCTGTTGTGAAATTGTCTCACCCAAAGCTGTGGTGAGTTGCTGATATAGCTGCTGTTGCGATATCACCAATGACATTACTTTTCCTCCACCCTGAGAATGAATCTTTGGTCTGAACTCGATGTGATGACCAATGGAAACTAGTCTTCGGTTGGATTACCTGTTGTCAAGCGTAATGTCTGCTTCTGTAAAAGGTGCCATCACTGGCTGCTGATGTTGTGAGAGCTTTCCAAAAGTTTGTTTTTGGCTTATTTGGTGTGACATAATTGTTACCAGTTGCCTTCATAAAAACGTGGGCGAATGCGTCCGTCGCAGCTGTTGAGAAAATCCCAAGGGCAAAGGATTGACAGCTGCGAAGTTAATAATTGATGTGCAACTAACCCTGGAAGTACCCCCCTAGTCTTTTGCGAGTATAGGGGGGCGATTCCTGGGTTGTCGCAGACCCGATAACTTTTCCCCTAGTCTTTTGCGAGTATAGGGGGAATTATTGGGTCGCTCAAGATTTTGATTACCTAATGGGTAATCAAGAAGTTGCAGTTAAATCATGGTTTGAAATTGATTTTATAAATTAACTAAAACTTGTGTTCGCAGTTTTGCTACTAAAAATTTATAGTACTTAATTACCACGCGGTAGTAAGCATCCCTACAAAAATTTGCAAATAGCATGGCTTTTGTGTTCATCATAAACAACAGTGCTCGGCAAAGCCATTACAAACAGTAAACTTGTCACTGTTCAATCAAACGATTCAAAGCGTTTGTCTTTTGTCTATAGCACTAGTAATATTTTATACTAGTAATTCAAGTTTGAGAAAAATTGCAAAAATCACAGGAACTTTTTGCCAACCTAGTAATATCGTTTAATACTTTTAATGAACTTTGCCAAACAAATTACTTACTTAACCTCAAAATCCTTAATTGGGTTGAGTTAGCTTGCAGAAAGATTGGAAACCTGTTCAATGAGTGGAAAACAAACATCAAGCATGGATGCAATGTTTACTTGTTGCATCAGCCTAACATTACCTTTTTCATACTATCTCAGCAAACGGCTGTTGGTCTGAAATTAGTCACAAGTTAATTTCAAAGGTACAGCAGTACACTCTGAACTTATTCTCTTAATGATTGAGTATGCTCACTATTAATAGTGATACATTATTAATAGTGATACATTTTCTCAATCTTTTTCTAAGTTCCATGAGATCTTTATACAAAATTCATAATTGCTTAATTGAAGATTTATATTAAAATTTGTGTAAAAATAGTGATTTTAATCTTAGTACGAATAGTGCTCTCTCAAACCACTACTATTTTACAATCCTTCATACAACCTTTAGAACTATCTAACTAAAAATAAGTCTGCACACAGATCGTTGACACTACTAGTAGTTCACCACAGAAATTATGACAGGTCAGGAGTAGGATAAAGACTGTTGAGTTTAACTCGTGCATCCTTAGTGGTGAAGCGCCAGTTAACAGTAGCTCGTTGTTGATTGCGTTCTATTT
>JAESFT010000326.1_pt1 | contig 35733 bp, 31 predicted proteins | sample 9269451 | NCBI WGS metagenome assembly JAESFT01 (sample SAMN14502557, study PRJNA617106) | algae metagenome | isolation source: Scytonema hyalinum WJT4-NPBG1 and co-occurring heterotrophs from well... | place: USA: Mojave Desert, Joshua Tree National Park, California | collected 2006-05-25
CGCCCGCGTGATCTCGGAGTCGCCGGCCAGCATCGGCTTGACGCCGATGTCCTTGCCGAGCATCGCGCTGATCTGGTCCAGCGCCACGATGTTGCTGGTATCGGCCATCGCCAGCATCAGCGTGCGCTGCTGCTTGTCGTACACCATCGGGAAGACGCGGTAGCGCTTGGCGACTTCCTTGGAAATCAGCTTGATCGCGGCGGCGTCGACGACGATGTTGTTGAGGTCGGTGCTTTGCTGGTTGAGGTTTTCACTCAGCGCTTCGCGCACGATCGCTTCGGTCACGAAGCCGAGCTGGGTCAGCAGCTTGCCCAGCGGGATGCCGCTGCGCTTCTGCTCGGTCAGCGCGATGCGCAGCTGGTCCTCGGTGATCACGCCCTTCTGGATCAGCAGGGTGCCCAGGGGCAGCTTCGGTTTGTCTGCCATGGTGGGGTTACGAACGGCTTGAATGCATGATTATTGATCCGCCGCGGCGCGCAATTCGGCGATCCGTCCCTGGACCGATGCCGGGCTGAAGTTGCCCTGGCTTGCCGAATGCAGCGCCAGGGCGCGCCGATAGTAATCGAGTGCCAGCTTGCCTTGGTTCAGCCGGTCCAGGCTGACGGCGAGGTTGAATGCGTAATCCGGGTTGTTTGGCGCGGTCGTGTAGGCGCGGAAATAGGTTTGCTGCGCATCCGCCCATCGCGATTGCTGGGCATACAGGTTGCCGAGCGCGAACAGCACCGCGCCGGACTGCGGATTCTGCGCCAGCACTTTCTTCAGCCGGCTTTCGTTCTGGTTCGGGTCGCCCTGGTTCAGGCTGACCAGCCCGGCGATCGCTTCGCCGTCCGCGGGGTCGGCGTCCAGCAGCCTGACGTAATGGGATGCGGCCTGTTCCGGTTGCTGGCGCTTGACGGCAATCGCTGCAAGACCGAGCAGGGCGTCGCGATTGTTCGGCTCGCGCTGCACCACCCGCTCGTATTGCTGCTGGGCCGCACCGAGGTCTCCGGCGATGAAGGCTTGATAGGCCTGATCCAGGCCGGGATTGGCCGTACTAACCCTGGCGCCCGGCTTGAACTGGATCAGCGCTTGCTCGGCAGCGACATCCTCGGCCGGAGCGCGTTTTTCCCTGGCTGCCGTACCTGCGGGCGCGGGGGCGGCAGCAGGTGCTGCAGCGGCTGCAATCGCAGGAAGGGCGGCTGACGCCCTGGCGTCGTTGCGCACCGCGTTGTCCATCGCTGCGGCGGCTTGCGGGGTTGGCGTCCCGGACGGCGGCATCCTGGCGGGCACATCCGGCTGTCCGGGCTGCGCTGCCGTGGCAACCGCAGCAACCGCAGGCACCGGCGCGGCCGCTTCGGGGGTTTCGCCGCCCGCTGGCGGAACGGTGTTCTCTACCGGCGGCGCGGAGGCGGGTGCCGGGCTGGCCACGACGGCGGGATACTGGTTCATGGCGGTCCCGGAGAGCTGCCAGTAGTAATAGGCGAAGACACCGCCGAACAGCCCGATGGCTGCCAGTCCCAATCCTGCCAGGGTGCCGGCGCGCCGCTTTTTTCCTGTCTGTTTCGATGAAAACACCGCCTTTGCCTGTTGCTGGGCGAGCAGTACTTTCTTGCTGTCGTCGAGTGCCTGCTGCCGTTCCGCGGCGTCCTGCTGCGTGACCCTGTTGGCAGGACTCCTTGCGGGCTGCACCGGTTCGGTTCTTGCAGCCGGGGTCGAAACAAGGGGGTCGTGCTGCATGGCAGCGGCGGCAGGTATCGCTTGCGCGGCTTCGTTCATGCCTGGCGCGGCGAGAGCATCCTGCACCTGAAGCCCGGCGGAAGGCGGTACGACCGGCGCTAATGCCGGTTCCGCAGCCAGTCCGGCGGCGGAAAGAGGCGGTGCGATGTCGATGACCGGTTCCAGCGCCGGTTCCGGTTGCTGATGCTGCAGCGGCGGGGCCTCCATCGGAAACAGCGACATTTCCGCCAACTTCCCGGCAACCACTGGCTCCGCAACCGGCAAGGGGTCGCGCGGCACGTCCTGGTTCTGCTTCGCGTGCTCGGCTTTCTTGAGCGCCTGCATCAACAAGCTCATCAGCCGGCTCCATTTGCCGCGGGCGGCGCAAGCGAGGGTACGGGCGCTGGTGTTCCGTAGGGCGGATTGTTCAGCGGCCGGTCGCGGTTGGGCAGGTAATCCCGGAACTCGCGATAGTCGCCGTTCAGGCTGGCGTCCTTCACCACGACCGGCCGCATGAAAATCACCAGCTCGGTCTTGCTTGCGTTCTCATTCCGGTAGGCCAGCACATCGCTCAGCAGCGGCACATTGTTCACACCGGGAATGGCGTCCTTGGCATTGTTGATCGAATCTTGCATGAGTCCGCCCATGACGGCGATCTGGCCGCTCGATACCTTCAGCACGGATTCCATCTCCCGCGTCTGGATCACGGGCACATTGCTGACCACCGGTGTCGATGCGGTGGTCAGCGCCGGATTCGGGTCCTGCACATAGCCGATGATGCGCGAGATCGTCGGCCGCACATTCAGCGTCACTTCGTCGCTTTCGGCGATCTGCGGCGTCACGCTCATCACGAAACCGACCGGCACCGTATGCACTTCGGATGTATAGGTGGTCAGCGGCGCGATGCCGACCTGCCCCGAGGTGGTGACAGAGCTGAAGGTGAAATAGACCCGGTTGTCGACGACTTTCAGCAGGGCGGTCTGGTTGTTCAGCACGCTGATCTTCGGGCTCGACAGTACCTTCACCTTGCCGAAGGACTCCAGGAGCTGGATGGTGGCGGCGATGTTGCCGAGGCTGGACGTGGGATTCGCATAGCGCAGGGTCAGCAGGCCGGGCGTGGTGCCGGTGATCACGCCGGACGGCAGGTTGACGCTGCCGCCTATCGTCTCCGTCATGGAAGCGGGGCTGCCGCCGTAGGAACCCACGCGCGACCAGTTGATGCCTTGCTGGTACTGATCGTTCAATTGCACTTCGACCACGGTCGCTTCGATCAGTACCTGCCGCTTGGCGCTCGACATCACGAGGTCGAGGAATTCCTGGATTTTCTCATGCTGGCGGCCGGTGGCCCGTACCGCGATTAGGCCGGTTTCCGGATTCGCGATCACCGATGCGGCTTCCCGGAAGGTGTTGCGACGCGGCGTGGTGCCGGCCTTCGGTGCCGTGCCCCGTGCCGGCGCACCTGCAGCTCCGGGGGCGGGCGCCGCGGCGTCCTGTTCCGCCGGCGCATCGCCGTCAGGAAGAATCTTGTCCGTTTCGCGCAGCGTGTCCTTGATGTTCTGGACCAGCGTTTCCCAGAAACGGTTGTTCGACCTGTTGGTCACCGAGGTGGTGGAATTATTGTTGCCGCCACCACCACCCGCCCCGGCGCCGGTCCCGATGCCATTGTCGGTGCCGGTGGAGCTGATCTGGGTCGCGATGCTGACGTTGCTGCTGCTGTCGCGCGAAATGTTGACGTAATCGATCCGGTAGTTGCGCAGGAACGGCGCGTCCGGCAGCACCGCCAGGTTCGGGCCGTCCAGTTCGTATCGCATGTCCACCTGCCTGGAAATCCGGTTCAGCAGCTGTGGCAGGGTCTGGTCCAGCGCATTGAGGGTGACATAGCCTTCGATGTCCGGATGGATATCGATATTCAGCTTCGCATCCCGTGCCAGCGCGAACAGCAGCGACTGGACCGGCACCTTGTGCACCGTGACGCTATAGGTTTCCGCTTTCGGCGCCGGTTTGGGTGGCCTGAGGGCCGGGCTTTGCTGCACCGGCTGTGGAATGCTCCCGGCTGCCTGGGGTGCCTGCATCAGATGGCCGGCAGACGGTGCCGCCGGCTGCGTTCCGCAAGCCGTCAGCAGGAGGCATCCGCAAAGAGAGGTGGCCGCTTTGATCATTCGCGTTTTGTCGTTGGTTCTTGTAGGCGGAACGCTGTAACAAACTGTTGCAGCCAGCCAATTCTATGTCAGAAAACCTTTCCCGGCAGAATGAATTCGCACGCCTGTGCGGCTAAGCCACAGGAATACTTATCTATCCCACAACGATTCCGCCTTCGACCGCTCGATCTCCGCCCGGATGCCGCCGAAGGTGCGCAACTGCGGGCGGTAGCCGAATTCCTTCGACAGGCTCGCGATGGCGTCCATCGTCTGCGAGCGGGAAGCCAGGCTGTCGTAGGCAACGCCGTAACGTGTTTCTTCGCCGATCCGGGTCGGGTACACGAACAGGCGGTCCGCGCCGAGTTTGCCTTCCGCCTTGCGCAGGAAGCGCTCTACCTGCGCGGGGCTGTCGGTGGCCATCAGCGCAATCTGTACCGTGTACATCCTGTCCTGCCCGTCCTTGCCGAGAAGGGCGCGGGTCGCGGCGAGGCGCTGCTGCAGCAGCGACGCCGCGGAGGGGGCAAGCGGTGCCGGCGGTGCCGGCGTTGCGGGCGGCGCGCTGGCGGATGGGTTGGAAGCAAGGGGTGGTGGGGCGGGGGCAGCCGGTGCGGAAACCGGCGCTTCATCCTGCGCCACTGCTGTTACCGGCGGTGTCGCAGGCGACGGCGCGGATGAAGCGGTCGCAGCCGGCGCTGCGGATACTGAAGGAACGGGCACGGATGCCGAAGCCACGGGCGCCGGTGCCGCCACCGGGCGCAGGCTCCAGCCGGCCGTCGCGGCGGCCACCAGTCCGGCGAACATCGCCGCACCGAGCGCTGCGTTGCGCCGCCATTTCCGCGACGCGGTGTTGGAAAACTCGCTGTCCTGGATCGCGGCCTTCACATGCTGCGGCAGGATGGCATGGCTGTTGTCGGAAAACGCGGCGAGCAGCGATTTGTCGGCGAGGATGCTGATGCGCCGCACGATCCCTTCCGATACCGACGCGATCAGCTGCACCGCGCCCTTGCTGAATACATCCGGACCGCGGTAGCCGGCGGCCCGCATGCGGAACATCAGGAATTCCGGGATCACGTCCAGCGGCAGCGGCGGCACCTTGAAGCTGTGGGTGATGCGTTCCTTCAGCTGCCGCATGCTCGGCAGGTTCAGGCTGTCTTCCAGTTCCGGCTGGCCGAACAGCACGATCTGCAGCAGCTTGTGATGCGCGGTTTCGAGATTGGAAAACAGCCGGATTTCTTCCAGCGTTTCGAGCGGCATCGCCTGCGCCTCCTCCACCAGCAGCACCACCTGCCGTCCCGCCCCATGCCGTGTGATCAGATCGCTCTGCAGCAGGCGGATCACTTCATCCGGGCGCAGGCCGCTGGTGGCGATACCAAGCTCGGAGGCGATCGCATACACCACTTCGTCGCGCGCCAGCGTGGGGTTGACGAGATAGATCACATCCACGTTGGCGGGAAGCAGGCTTTCCAGCATCCGGCACAGCATGGTCTTGCCGCTGCCGACTTCGCCCGTCACCTTGACGATGCCTTCGCCGTGGCAGACGGCGTAGATCAGCGCTTCGAGGATTTCGCCGCGCTTGCTTCCGGCATAGAAGAACGCCGGATTGGGCGTGATGCCGAACGGGGATTGGTTCAGGCCGAAGTGGGAAAGGTACATGGGTGTCTGGCTTTCAGATGGAAGTTCGTCAACGCCGCATGGCGCGCGAGCCCGGCTTGCGATTCGGTCATGCGATGCATTTCATGAATGCCTGCTCCAGCGTATCGGCGCCGAACTCGGCCCGACACTGCGCCGGCGAGCCGACAAAGCGCAGTTCGCCGTCATGCAGGATCGCCATGCGGTCGCAGATTTCCTCGACATCGGCGAGGGCGTGGGAGCTGAAAAACAGGGTGCGGTTGGACGAGCGCATCGCTTGCAGGCGCGCCTTGAGCAGCGCGCGCGCCTTCGGGTCGAGCCCGCTCATCGGTTCATCGAGGATGTACAGATCCTTGCGCGCCATGAAGCAGGCCGACAGGCCGAGCTTCTGCGTCATGCCTTTTGAATAAGACCGCACGGGGCGGGTCAGCGCAGAAGGATCGAGGTCGAGCGAACGCAGCGTCGCTTCCGCTTCCGCCTGGTCGTAAGCGATGCCCTGCAGCTTCAGCGCATAGCCGAGAAAATCGCGGCCGGTCAGGTAATAGGGCGGCATGAAGCGTTCGGGCAGGAAGGCGATCGGGCGGCGCGATTCGGTGCGGCGGTTGCTGACGCCGAAGATATCGATCTCGCCCTGGTCGACGGCGCAGAAGTCGAACAGGCATTTGATGAGTGTCGTCTTGCCGGCGCCGTTCATGCCGACCAGGCCGAAAAATTCTCCGCTGCCGATGTCGAGGCTGACGCCGCGCAGCGCGGTCTTTTTTCCGTAGCGTTTGACGATGTGTTGGAATTTCAGTGCAACGGCTGTCATGTCTTGGTTGCGGGTTCGCGCTCAGGATATCGGGCAGATTGTAACCACAGGCAATGCGGGTGTATAGGAATGAATCGGCGCCTGTGTCATCGTTGATAACGGCCGTTCCCGCGCCTCTTGTCATTCCGTCATCCGCGACCGGTTATCGTGTCGGCAATGCAGCGATCAGAGGTGCAATCGACAGCCTTACGTCCGCATCGCCACGGGCCGTCCTCCGTTATCATGACGGCCATGCCTCAGTCTCCCGCACGCCATTCCACTTCCGCCATCGGCATGATCGTCCTGTCCGCGCTGCTGTTTGCGACGATGGATGCCGGCACCAAATATCTCAGTGCTTTCATGTCGGTGGTGATGGTGTTGTGGTCGCGTTATACCTTGCAGGCCGGCGTGATGACGCTGTGGGTATGGCGCAAATATGGCGTACGCGGGTTCCGCACCGGGCATCCGGGTTTCCAGCTGTTGCGCGGCGTGCTCCTTCTGTCCATCAGCGCACTGGCGTTTTTCGGATTGAAGCTGCTGCCGCTGGCGGAATTCACCGCCATCGTCATGCTGTCGCCGGTGCTGGTGACCGCGATCTCGGCATGGTTCCTCAACGAGCCGGTGGGGAAAGTACGCTGGCTGCTGGTGTGCGGCGGCTTCATTGGCACGCTGGTGGTGATACGGCCCGGCAGCGGCTTGTTCGGCGCCTCCGCCCTGGTAGCGCTGGTGACGATGGTGGCTGCTTCCGCCTACAGTCTGCTGACCAGCCGTCTGGCCGCGCTGGAGAATCCGCATACCACGCAGTTCTATACCGGCGTCATCGGGACAGTCCTTCTGGCGCCCTTGCTGTTGTCGCAGGGAGACGCGCTGCCGGCGACGTTCGCGAGCCTGTCTGCGGCGCAGATCGGTCTTCTTTGCGCGCTCGGGCTGATCGGCACTACCGGCCATCTGTTATTGATCATGGCGTTCAGCAGGATGGGGGCGGCGTCGCTGATGCCGTTTACTTATACCCAGATCGGGTTTGCGGCGGTGATGAGCTGGATGGTGTTTCGGCATGCGCCGGATTTCTGGGCGTGGGTGGGGATGGGGATCATTGCGGTGTGTGGTGGGGCTACGGCTTGGTTGGGGAGGAGGCGGTAGGGATGATCGTTTTTGTCATTCCCGCGTAGGGTTTTGCAAAGGGGGAGTTTAAGACTACGGAGAGTCTCTCGTAATACATCAGCCTGTCATTCCCGCGAAGGCGGGAATCCAGGGCGACGGAGATTCTCCGGTGCTGCGACGCGTGCGACTCTCCGAAGAGACTAGCCGGGACTGGCCCCGGCGGGCCACTTACTTTTTTGCTTCGCCAAAAAAGTAAGCAAAAAAGGCGACCGCGGGGACGCTGCTTTTCGGGTTCCCGAAAAAGAGCGCACCAAAGCGGGAAGCGAAACAAACTCGCCTTCGGCTCAGACAGGTTTCGCTTCTTTATCCGCTTTGGTGCGCTCTTTTCCGGCAGCCGTCCAAGCGGAATTCAACGGCCACAGCCTCTTTGCACTAACCTGGTCGCGTCTCAATTTTTTTGTGAAGCCTTACGCCTGTCAGCTTTGACTACGCTCAGCTCACTCATACGCCCCCAGCCGCTTCCGCTCATCCTCACTGAATTGCGCCTGCCGCAATTGGTCCAGATACGCCTCCCGCTCCGATTCCGGCAGCCGCGGATTGCTGGCGATGAACTGGTTGCGCTGCGCGAGGTAGGCGGCGATGCGCGCCTTCCAGGCGGATTCCTCCTGATCGACTTCCGCCATGCGAGCCGCTGCTTCCGGCGTCAGCGCGGCGGCGCGCATGCGGTAGATATCGTCTTCGGTGGCGCCTTCGGCACGCATCTTGTTTGCCGATTCCTCCAGCCGCACGATTTTGAAGGGTTCTTCCCGGGCTTCCCGCAGTGCAGGCGGCAATGCGGCATCGAGCGCCGCGAGCTTTTGCTGCTTTTGCTCGGCCGTCAGGGATGTGTCGAGGCCGATCTCCAGCCTTGCCAGCGCATCGTTGTCGTAGGCGTCTTCGAGACCGAACATCGCCTGGCTTTCCTTGTCGCTGAAGAAGCGGGCGCGGGTCTGCATCAGCGCCGCCTGGCGGCCGCGGATGGCTTGCAGCGTGCCGCCGGCCAGCTGGCTGTTCTTTTCCACTTCCACCAGTTCGCGCTTGTAATCGAGATAGCGCGCCAGGAGTTCCTTTGCCTGTCCGGCGGCACGTGCTTTCAGTCGGCGGTCCAGTTCCAGTTCGATTTCCTTGCGGATGGCGTCCAGCGGTTTTTCTCCAATGGCGGCGAGGTAGTAGTCGAACAGGCGCACCAGTTCCGCGCTGACCACCAGGTCTTCGCCGTCGACCTCGATCCGGCCGTCGGGCCGCGTGCCCTCGAAAGAGCGGACGAAGGGAAACAGGTTTTGCTCGGTCGACGCTGCGGGTGCGGCGGGTGGTTCACCGGAGGGCGACAGCAGGTAGATGAAAACGGCGGCGGCCGCAGCCGCCGCCCCAAGCCACACGGATGTGGATTTTTTTATCATTCGAATGGATTACAAGCCGAGGTTTCTCAGGCGGTTTGCCTGCTGACGGTACACCGTAACCGGATTGGTTTCGAAGATGTTGGTCAGGCCAATGGTCTGGTTGACTTCATCCAGGTGGTTCATCGCATAGTCGTCACGGATCACGCGGCCGAGACGGCTGGAGCAGCTGCTCACCAGGCCGTCGTTCTTCGCGAAGCCGAATGCCAGGCCGGTCAGGGCCAGCGCCGGGTCGACGATGTCGAGCGCGTTGGTATAGGGCTTTGCGCCGCTCCACGAGAAATAATGCACGCCGCGCGCCTGGTATGCGCCTTCGCCGCAGGCGGTGGTCGGCACGCCGTAGGGATGCGTCTGGTTGAAGCGCAGCGAACCGGCGGTGCTGAGCGATACGTTGGCCGCGTTGGCGTTCTGCGGCAGGCCCGATCCACCAGACAGGAAGCTGATGATCTGCGACAGGCCGTTGGTGATCGAGGCCAGCACCGCGTTCGACAGCGAGCCGTCCGGTGCGACACCGATCAGGATGTCAGCGACTTTCGAACCCTTGTTGACACCGCCGACGCTGGTGACCGACGCGACCAGGTCGGGCCGCACCGATGCGACATAACGCGCGGTCGGGCCGCCATGGCTGTGGCCGATCAGATTGACCTTGCCGGCGCCGGTCGCGGCGATGATCTGCTTGACCTGGCTGAGCAATTGCTCGCCGCGCACTTCGGTGCTGTTGGTGGCGGACACCTGCGCCACATAGACGCGTGCGCCATCGCTGCGCAGCGCGGCGGGAATGCCGTACCAGTACTCGACCAGGCCGATGCGGTCGAAGCCGAACAGGCCGTGCACCAGCACGATGGGGTATTTGGTCTGGGTATAACCGGCAGCCCAGGACGGGGCCGGCAGTGCGACGATCGTCACCAAAGCAGCGACGATCCACTTCATGAAGCGGTTTTGCATGTTGTCTCCTGTGAATTATTTTTTTTGCAGTGTGCTTCTTGCGAGGGTGCGGGAAGAATGATGGACGGCTGGTGGGCTCCTTCTGGGTAAGTTGGTCTGCCTGATCAGAAAACAGGTGGTGAATAGTGCTTTCGAACAAAACTAACGTCGTTCGGTTTTGCATCATAGAATGAGAGTTTTAAATTAACAAGATGCACTGCAACATCTTTTGATTTAGTCAAAGATGTTGCGTGATGGCAATGTTATTGCGCCTTTTAACGGAAATTTCTACGGTGTCGCAGGCGCGGACATGCTTGGCATGAAGTTGCGAAGAAAATCGAGAAACACGCGGCACGAGAGATCGGCATCGTCGGCGGTCATGGTTTCCAGCGGATGATGACTGATACCGCCATTGCCGCAGCGGGTAAAAAGCATCGCGACATCAGTGATGCGCGCCATCATCATCGCGTCATGACCGGCGCCCGAAGGAAGGCGCAGGGGCGGGACCCCATGCCTTGCGACCGCCGCTTCCAGTTGCTCCATCAGCCACGGCGCGCAGGGCGCCGCCTGCGCCGATACGATGGGCGTCAGCTCGAAGTCGATCCGGCGGCGCGCACAAACGGCCTCGATTTCCTTCAGTACATCGGCTACCGCCGCCTCGCGCACTGCATCGTCCGCGGCACGGATGTCGAGCGACAGGCGGCAAGCGCCGGGGATCACATTCACCGAGCCCTCCGGCACCTGCAACTGGCCGACCGTTCCGACCAGCGCCGGTTCACGGCTGCAGCGGCGCTCCACGTACAACACGATTTCGGCTGCTGCCGCTGCCGCATCCTTGCGCATTGTCATCGGCGTCGTGCCGGCATGTCCTGCCGTGCCGGCGAGGTCCAGCAGATAGCGGTTGCTGCCCGCAATCGACGTCACCACCCCGACCGGCAAGCCCTGCTCAAGCAGCACCGGTCCCTGCTCGATATGCACCTCGATGAAGCCGAGCAGGCCGGACGGGTCGCGGGCGAGGGCAGGGATGGCGCCTGGCTCGTGGCCGGCCGCCTGCAGCGCATCGCGCATGGTGATGCCTGCCGCATCGCTCCTGTCCAGCAAGGCCATGTCGAAAAGGCCGGCAACGGCGCTGCTGCCGAGGAAGGTGCTTTGAAAACGTACGCCTTCCTCTTCGGCGAAACCGATGACTTCCAGGTGGAACGGCAGCTTCTCGCCACGCTCGTACAGGTGCCGCACCGCTGTGATCGGCAGCAGGATGCCCTCGCGGCCATCGTACTTGCCGGCGTTGCGCACCGTGTCGTAATGGGAACCGGTGATGAGTGTCTTCGCATCCGGATCGTCCGACAGGTAGCGGCCGACTACATTGCCGACCGCATCGACGGCAACCTGCATGCCGGCGTCGCGCATCCATTGCGCCAGTTGCGCGGCGACGCGGCGATGCGCCTCGGTCATGTAGGCGCAGGTGAGGGCGCTTTCGTCATCGCTCCACTGCGCGAGCATGTCGGCCCGGGCCAGGATTTCGCCGCCGAATTCCGGCCTGACGCCGAGCAGGTCGTTCAGGCGCAGCTCCGCGATGCGGCCGATCTGCCGCAGGTTTTCCGCGATCTCGTCGCTGCGCCGGTTTTTCAGCCGGCGGGAAAATGTGTCAATGATGGCGCTGCGGCCCAGTCCGTTGCCATCCGGGCCTTTCACGGCAAGAATGAATGGGAAGCCGAATTTCCGGTTGTACTCGGTGTTCAGCGCCTGCAGCTTCGCAAATTCCTGCTCGCTGCAATTGCGCAGACCGGCGCGCGCCTGCTCATCGGTCGATTCTTTCGTAAGCGCGCCGGCCACGGCCGCCTTGCCGGCGAGTTCCGGATGGGCACGGATCAGTCCAAGCTGTTCATCCCCGGTAGCGGTGGCGACCACCTGCTGCAGGGCCAGCTTCAGCGCAGCGGCTTGCCCGTATGGTCGCCCGCCGGCGGCACGTGCCGCGATCCACGGCGAATGCTCATAGATGCCTTGCAGCGCCTGGACGAACGCATCGGCATCACAGCGGTTCAGGAAGTCGAGCGTGATGGTCATGCAATATCCCGTGGAGTGAATGGATGGGTGGCGCGCCAGTGGTTGGCGATGTCGATGCGGCGCGTGATCCATACCTTATCGTGCATTTGCACATAGTCCAGGAAGCGCGCCAGCGCGGCGGCGCGCGCCGGCCGTCCGACGATGCGGCAATGCAATCCGATGGACAGCATCTTCGGCCGGTCCAGGCCGGAGGGATCGCCTTCGCGGTACAGCACGTCGAACGCGTCCTTCAGATAATCGAAAAACTGGGTGCCCGAGTTGAAGCCCTGCATGGCGGCGAAGCGCATGTCGTTGGTATCGAGCGTATAGGGCACCACGAGGTGCGGCCTCCTGCGCATTACCCCATCGTGACCACGTGCCTCCACCTCCTGCCAGAATGGCAAGTCGTCACCGTAGTGATCGGCATCATAGGCAAAGCCGCCATGTTCCACCACCAGCCGTCGGGTATTCGGCGAATCCCGGCCGGTGTACCACCCGGCGGGCGGGCTGCCGGTGAGGTCGCGGATGATGTCCACCGCTTCCGCCATGTGAGCGCGCTCAGTCGCCTCATCGATGTTCTGGTAGCTGATCCAGCGCAGTCCGTGGCAGGCGATTTCGTGACCCAGTTCAACGAAGGCGGCGGTTGCTTCCGGATGGCGTTTCAGGGCCATCGCGACGCCGAAGATGGTGAGCGGCAGCCGCCGTTCCTCGAACATCCGCAGCAGTCGCCACAGGCCGGCGCGGGATCCGTATTCATACAAGGATTCCATGCTCATGTGGCGCATCGGAAATGCCTGTGCACCGATGATTTCCGACAGAAATGTCTCCGATGCCGGATCGCCGTGCAGTACGCTGTTTTCTGCGCCTTCTTCGTAGTTCAGGACGAACTGCAGCGCGATCCGTGCGCCATGGGGCCATTGCGCGTGGGGGACGTTGCGGCCGTAGCCGATCATGTCGCGGGGGTAGTTTTGGTAAGTGTCGGGCATGGTGGCGGTGGGTGGTTAATATATCTCTTTGATGTCATTCCCGCACAGGGTTTTGCAGAGGGAAATCCGGGGCGACGAAGTGTCTCCGGTGATCCATCACCTCCGTCATTCCCGCGCAGGCGGGAATCCAGTATTACGGAGTGTCTCCGGTGATGCAACGCATGCGGCTCTCCGAAGAGATTAGCCGGGACTGGCCCCGGCGGGCCACTTACTTTCTTTGCTTCGCCAAAGAAAGTAAGCAAAGAAAGGCGACCGCAGGGACGCTGCCCTTCGGGTGCCCGGAAAAGAGCGGGCCAAAGCGGGAAGCGAAACAAACTCGCCTGCGGCTCAGACAGGTTTCGCTTCTTTGTCCGCTTTGGCCCGCTCTTCTCCGGCAGCCGTCCAAGCGGAATTCAACGGCCACAGACTTTATGTGTCATCGAGGGCAGTTTTAATACTTTCTGCAACGTCTGTTCACCATAGCAAACAATGTACCGAACATTCTTCTTCTGTCCTAGAGAAGTAGATACGATTGAAAAAATCGTAAAAAAGAACCTTGGCCAATTTTCTTTGCACCCCTCACTTCAACTCCTTCGCCACCGCCCCCACCAACTCTCTTAACCACTTATGCTCGCTCGCATGGTGCACCCTGTCATGCCACAGCTGATAGAACCGCATCGCCGGAAACTTGATCGGCACGTTGAACGTCTTCAGCGGAAGGGTTTTCTCAAAGAAGCGAAGAAACTGCCGACCGGTCGTCAGCGCCAGGTCCGACTGCATCAACATGTACGGCATCTGGCTGAAGTATGCTGATTCGACCACCACATTGCGTTTCATGTTGTGCCGCGCAAGGAATGCCTCGATGACGCCGTGGTAACCGGGCAGCATCTGCGACGGTGCCACATGGGGCAGCGACAGATAGTCTTCAACCGTCATCCCGTCCGGCGCGGTACGTTTCGCGTAGGGGCTGTCGGCGCGCATGCAGCAGGCGATCGGGTCCTGGAACAGCTTGGACAGGTGCAAGTGGGGCGGCGGTTCATCCCAGTTGGCGATCACCAGGTCGAGCTCGCCGTCGGACAGCAGGCGGCTGTAGTCGACGTCGCGTCCGATGTGATGGATGACGATGCGGCTTTTCGGCGACTGGCGCCGGACCCTGGCGATGATGTTGGGCAGGAACTGGCTGTCGAGATAATCCGGCGCCGCGATGTTGAAGGTGCGCGCTTCCTCTTCGGCGACGAAGGGCATCTTCTGAACGAACAGCCGCTCGGTCTCGTCGAGAATGCGCTTCGCCGGACGCAGCAAACTCTCGCCATGCTGGGTCGGCACCATGCCGCGCGAGCCGCGCACCAAAAGCGGGTCGCCGGTCAGTTCGCGCAGCTTGCGCAGCGATGCGGAGATCGACGGCTGCGGCTGGTTCAGCTTGAGCGCCACGCGGGAAACGTTTTTTTCCGACAACAGCATGTAGAGGATGCGGATCAGATGGATATCGATATGGGTAGGTAGTTTTGCCATGGTGTGGTATCGGTATATCGACTGGCGTATGTCAAATATACTGTAAGCCGCATAGTTTGCGACTGCGAAAAAGTTTATCGTCGACCTGCCGCAATGGAGCATGGCGGAGAGCGCGGTCTTTCGGGCTACGCTCCCTTCGTCCGCAGTGCCCGTGGCGGCAGGCGGGTTTGTTGATAAGGATCGGATGGACGCTTCCCTGTTTCCGTATGCGGCCGACTGGCTGAACCTGCTGTTGCGCTGGCTGCACCTGATCACCGGCATCGCATGGATCGGCGCATCCTTCTATTTCGTCTGGCTGGATAACAGCATCAGGCCGCCGAAGCCGGGCTCCGAACTCGCGAAGAAGGGCGTTTCCGGCGAACTATGGGCGGTTCACGGCGGCGGCTTCTACAATCCGCAGAAGTACCTTGTGGCGCCGCCCGAGTTGCCGCCCGAACTGCACTGGTTCAAATGGGAAGCCTATACCACCTGGCTGTCCGGTTTCGCGCTGCTGCTGGTGGTGTATTACCTCAATCCGCAGGCGATGATGATTGATCGCGCCGTCGCCGATCTTGCCGGCTGGCAGGCGATCGGGATCGGTATCCTTAGTCTTGTCGTCGGCTGGACGGTATACGACCTGCTGTGCCGTTCCCCGCTCGGTGAGCGCGACCTCCTGTTCGGCGTGGTGGTCTTCCTGTTCATCGTCGCCGTTGCCTTCGTGCTGTCGAGGCTGTTGAGCGGCCGGGCGGCCTACCTGCATGTCGGCGCGATGATCGGCACCATCATGGTTGCCAATGTGCTGATGGTCATTATCCCCGGCCAGCGCAAGATGGTGACCGCGATGCGGGCCGGCCAGCCGCCCGACCCCGTCCACGGCAAGCGCGGCAAGCAGCGCAGCGTGCACAACAATTACTTCACGCTGCCGGTGCTGTTCATCATGATCAGCAACCACTATGCGATGACTTACAACCATGCCTATAACTGGCTGGTGCTCGCGGCCGTCATGGCGGCGGGCGTGCTGATCCGGCATTTCTTCAATCTGAAACACAAGGGCAGGATCGCATGGGGCTACCCGGCGGCGGGTGTGGCGCTGATACTTGCAACCGCGATGGCGATTGCACCGCGCCCCGTCGCGGCGCCAACAGCGCAGGGCAGCGCGCCGGGCTTTGAAAAAGTGCAGGCGATCATCGGGCAACGATGCGTATCCTGTCATGCGCAGCAACCCACTCAGCCTGGATTCGCAGCGGCGCCTGCGGGCATCGCGCTGGACAGCCCGGAGCTGATCCGCCGGCATGGCGAGAAGATTTACCAGCAGGCGGTGCAGTTGAGGGCGATGCCGATAGGGAATATGACGGGGATGACCGAAGAGGAACGGGGGATGATCGGGGAATGGTTCAGGGCGGGAGGAAAATGATCGTTAAAACTTATTTCATATATTGAGTCTTGTCGTCCCCGCTTTCGCGGGAATGACAAATATGTTGCATTAGTCATATATAAAATGACTTCTAGCCTTCTTCAAATCTCACAACACAGTTCCCTCCTGCTGCGCGCTCCATAGAATCGGAAGACAAACCCATGTCCACCACACTCACCATCGACGGCTTCACCCTCACCGCCGAACAAGTCGCCGCCGTCGCCCGCGACAGCACCTTCACCGTCACGCTCGCCGAGAGCGCCCGCACCGCACTGAAGCAGAGCCGCGACTACATCGAAGCCAACTGGATGCACGACGACGCGCCGATGATGTACAGCTTCAACACCGGCGTCGGGTTGCTGAAAGACACCCGCGTCAAGGTTGAGCATATCGGCCTGTTTCAGACGCAACTGATCAAGGCGCACGCCGCCGGCATGGGCGAGCCGTTCGATGAACAGGTCAGCCGCGCAACCATGCTGCTGCGGGCCAACGCCTTCGCCAGCAACTATTCCGCACCGCGCGTCGAGGTGGTGGACCGGCTGCTCGCCTTCATCAATGCCGGCATCCATCCGCTGATGCCGCAGAAGGGATCGGTGGGTGCGTCCGGCGACCTCGCGCCGCTGGCCTATCTCGCGGCGGCCATCGCCGGTTTCGACGAAGCGGAAGTGATGTACAAGGGCGCGCGCATGCGGGCGCCGGACGCCATCCTGCAGGCCGGCATCGGCGAGGTGAAGTTCGAGTTGCAGGCGAAGGATGCGTCCGCATTGATCAATGGCTGCACCGTGTCCCTCGCGGTTGCATTGCTCGCCGCCCGCGACGCGCGCAATCTGCTCACCGACGCCTGCGTGTCCCTCGGGCTGTCGCTGGAAGCGATGCGGGTCGAGATGTCGGCTTTCGACGAACGCATCCACCTTGCGCGTCCGCATCCGGGCCAGATCAAGGCGGCCTCCGTCATCCGCGCCCTGCTCGCCGGGTCCACCCGCACGACCCACGCGGCACGCGCGGTGCAGTTGCCGGAGGAAATCCGCCGTGCCGACATCGCCTACACGCCGCGCATCCAGGATGTGTATTCGCTGCGCTGCGCGCCGCAGGTGTACGGCCCGGTGTTCGACGCGCTCGACTATATCGACGGCATCATCGCCCGGGAGATCAATTCCGCCACAGACAATCCGCTGATCTTTTCCAGGGAAGGCGGCGGTTTCGAAATCATCTCGGGCGGCAATTTCCATGGACAGTACCTCGCGCAGGCGGCCGACCTGCTGGCGATGGCGATCGCCGACCTCGGCAGCATCTGCGAGCGCCGCATCGCGCGGCTGATCGACCCGGGCATGTCCTGGGGATTGCCGCGCAACCTGATGTCGGGCATTCGCGGCGTGAACACCGGTTATCCGGTGGTGCAGTGCTCGATGAGCGCGCTGGTGATGGAGAACCGCACGCTCTGCATGCCGGGCAGTGTCGACAGTATTCCCGCCAAGGGCAACAGCGAAGACCATATATCGAATTCCACCTGGTGCGTACGGAAGGCGGCCACCGTGGTGGCGAATACGCAATACATCGTCGGCGTCGAAATGCTGCTGGCGGCACAGGCACTGACGATGACCGAGGAGGCGCTGGAGGGATTCGTGCTGGGCAAGGGCACGCAGGCGGCCTATGACGAAGTGCGGCGGCAGATTCCGGCATGCCTCGATGGCGACCGCTGGTTCCATGACGACATCGCGATTGCGCGATCCTTCGTCACCAGCGGTTCGGTGCGGGACGCTGTCGTGCAAAAGATCGGCGCGTTCCTGTAAGGGCTGTTTTCGTCGTGACGGTTTCTATGGACCGGCTGCCCGGCGATGGGCGGCTTGTCCCGCGATGAAGGTGGCGGCAATTGCCCGATCGTCGCCCAGTATCGCAAGGGCAAACAGCAGTTCCTCCAGGCTGTTCGCCTGTACGGTGCGGCGGGCCAGCAGGGGTGTTGCCTTCGGATCGAGCAGGATGAAGTCGGCTTCCGCGCCGGGGACGAAGCTGCCGATCGTTCCATCGAGCCGCATGCTGCGCGCATTGCCGAGCGTCGCCATGTAGAACAGCCGGCTGGCCGGAAGGTGGGTGCCTCCCATGCGCGCCACCTTGTAGAGCTCATTCATCGTCCGCAGCATCGAAAACGATGTGCCGCCGCCGACGTCGGTTGCCAGTGAAAGCGGCATGCCGGCGGCATCGGCCGCATTGAAATCGAACAGGCCGCTGCCGAGGAACAGGTTGGATGTGGGGCACAGCGCCGCCGCCGATCCGGTCTCCGCCATGCGCTTGCGGTCGATATCGTCGAGCCAGATGCAATGCGCATACATGGCGCGTTCGCGCATCAGGCCGTAGTGATCGTAGACATCGAGATAGCTGCGCGAGTCCGGATACAGCGTTTTCATCCAGGCGACTTCGTCGGTATTTTCCGCCACATGGGTCTGCACGAAGGTATCGGGATAAGTGCGCGCCAGTTCGCCGGCAAGCTGCAATTGCGCCGGTGTCGAGGTTGGCGCGAAACGCGGCGTGATCGCATACAACTGGCGCCCGCGCTTGTGCCAGCGCTGGATAAGCTGTTCGCAGTCCCGCGCGCCGGCTTCGGCGGTGTCCTGCAGAAAATCCGGGCAATTGCGGTCCATCATGATCTTGCCGGCAGCCATGCGCAGGTTGCGCGATTCGCTCTCCGAGAAGAAGGCATCCACCGAGGTTGGATGCACGGTGCAGTACACCATCGCAGTCGTGGTGCCGCAACGCATCAGCTCATCGAGGAAGAAAGCGGCCACCTCGCGCGCATGCTGCGGATCGTCGAACCTGCGCTCGGCCGGAAAGGTGTAGGTTTCCAGCCAGGGCAGCAGGCCCGGCGCGGGCGAAGCGATGATGTCGGTCTGCGGGTAATGGATGTGCGTGTCGATGAACCCCGGCATGATGATCCTGCCGCGGTAATCATCCTCCGGCGCGTCCGGTGGCAGGGTGCGTCGCAGCACGTCATAGTCGCCGGCGACGACGACCTGCCCCTCGGCGACCGCAAGCAATCCATCCTCATGCCATTGGATCGCCTTTTCGTCCACCCCCGGGTCGCCGGTGAAGTGCAGCACGCTGCCCCGGTATATCTGCAATTCCTTGTTCATCCTGTCCGCTCATTATCCAGCGCGGGTGTGGCGGCGATCCGCTTTTCCCATACCTGCAGCAATTGTGCCGCGACGGCTACCGCGATGACTGCCGGCGCCTTGCCTTCGATGCCCGGTATGCCGATCGGGCATGCCATTCGCGCCATCACCTGCGGCGCGACGCCGGTACTGCGCAGCCGCCGTTCAAACTGGATGCGCTTGGTCCGTGATCCGATCAAGCCGAACCAGCCCGTGCCGTCGCCGATATCGGCGCGGCGCAGGATGCATTCGGCCAGACGCTGATCGAGCGAATGACTGTGCGTCATGACAAGAAAGCTGGCGCCTTGCGGCGCCGTATCGATCAACGCTTCCGGCGTATCGGTGGCTTCCACCGTCACATGCGGCGGCAACGACGGTGGGAACAACTCCCCCCGTTCATCCACCCAGGTGATCCGGCAGGGAATACCTTCCAGCACCCGCACGATCGCCGCGCCGACATGGCCGGCGCCGAACAGGTAGAGATGCGGCCTGGCTCCGGGGCAGGGATCGATGAGCCAGTTGTGCCCCGATGCATCGGCAAGGATGCGGCATTCCCTGACCGCATGCAGATCGATGCCCGGCGGTGCGTCTGCGGCGACGACGGTCCGTGCCCGATTCCGCCCCGCAAGCGGAACCAGCCGCCAGCGATCTTCCTGCGCACGCAGAGCGGCATCCAGCATGGCGAAGCCGGCATGCGCGGCGGTATCGATGCGCTCGAAGGCAAGATGTACCACGCCACCACAGCATTGGCCGAGCGTCGGCCCGAGCGCAAAACGTTCGATGCGCGGCGTGGCACTTTCTTCTTCGGCAAGCATGCGCCGCGCGAACGCGATGGCCGAATATTCCAGATGGCCGCCGCCGATGGTGTCGAAGCAGCGGGCGGCGGTGACCAGCATCTTCGCACCGGCTTCGCGGGGCACCGAGCCTTCGGACCTGGCCACCGTCACCAGAACGGTCGGAGATTCCTGTGCAAGCAGCGCCGAAAGCCATTCGTTCATGCTTGCTCTCCCTTTCCGGCGGACGTCGCACGCACCCGGTCCACCGCGTGCAGGATTTGTTCACTGGTGGCGGGGGCATTCAGCGGCGGATTGAAGCGGTATTCACCGACCGACGCTATCGCGTCGCGGATGGCGAAGAATACCGAGAAGGCCAGCAGCAGCGGCGGTTCACCCACCGCTTTCGAGCGATGAATACTGTCCGCGATATTGCGGTTCTCGAACAGCTTCACCCTGAAATCCGCCGGACAATCCGACACGGCCGGAATCTTGTAGGTGGATGGCGCGTGAGTCATCAGCTTGCCGGCGTCGTTCCACCACAGCTCCTCGGTGGTCAGCCAGCCCATGCCCTGAATGAACCCGCCTTCCACCTGGCCGATATCGATGGCGGGATTCAATGAGCGGCCGGCGTCGTACAGCGCGTCGACCCGCAGCAGTTTCCATTCGCCGGTCAGCGTGTCGATGACCACCTCCGATATCGCCGCGCCATAGGCAAAATACGAGAACGGGCTGCCTGTCATGGCGGCTGTGTTCCAGTGCAGGTCCGGCGTGGCGTAGAAGCCGTCCGACCACAGCTGCACCCTCGACAGATAGGCCATCCCGACGAGCACCGTAAATTCATAGGCATTGCCGTTCACATGGACCATGTTGTCGGCAAACACCACATCCTCCGCGCTGCCGCCATAGCGGCCACTGGCAAATTCGGCGAGCCGCAGGCGTATCCGGCGGGCGGCGTCCTGCGCCGCCTTGCCGTTCAGATCGGCGCCGGTGGATGCCGCGGTGGCGGACGTGTTCGCAACCTTGGCGGTATCGGTCGCCGCGATGCGCACCCGGTCGAGCGATATGCCGAGTTCATGCGCCACCACCTGCATCACCTTGGTGTGCACGCCCTGGCCCATTTCAGTGCCGCCGTGGCTGACCAGTACGGAGCCGTCGACATAGATGTGCACAAGCGCACCGGCCTGGTTCAGGTGAGTGACATTGAATGCAATGCCGAACTTGACCGGGGTGATCGCGATGCCTTTCTTCAGCACCGGGCTCGATGCATTGAAGCCGCGCGCCGCTGCACGCCGCCGGCGGTACTCGCCGCTGCCCTCCAGCTCGGCGACGAGTTCATGCAGCACATTGTCGGCAACACGCTGGCCGTAGGGAGTCAGATCGCGGCCGTCCGCATCGTTGCCGTTACCGTAAAAATTCACCCTGCGGACATCGAGCGGATCGCGTCCCAGGTTGCGTGCAATATCATCGATGATGTATTCCATCACGATTGCGCCCTGCGGCCCGCCGAAGCCGCGGAAGGCGGTGTTCGACTGCGTATTGGTCTTGCCGCTCAGCGCCGAAATATCGACATCCGACAGGTAATACGCATTATCGACATGGCATACCGCGCGTGTCGCGACCGGACCGGAAAGGTCGGCGGAATAACCGGCGCGCGTCACCATTTCCAGGCGCACGGCGTGAATGCGGCCCTCGTCGTCGTAGCCGGCCTCGTATTCATAGTGGAAGCAATGGCGCTTGCCGGTGGCCATCATGTCGTCGTCGCGGTCGGCGCGCAGCTTGACCGGACGCTTCAAATGCGCAGCGGCAATCGCCGCGGCCGCCGCCCATGCCGCCGACTGCGATTCCTTGCCGCCGAAGCCACCGCCCATGCGCCGGCATTCCACCGTGACGTGGTGCGAATGCAGGCCGAGCGCATGGGCCACCACATGCTGCATCTCGGAAGGATGCTGGGTCGAGCTGAACACCAGCATGCCGCGGTTTTCCTTCGGGATCGCATAGGCGACCTGGCCTTCCAGGTAAAACTGCTCCTGGCCGCCGACGTTCAGCACACCCCGCATGCGGTAAGGCGCCTGTGCCAGCGCACGCTGTGCGTCGCCGCGCTGCAACCGCATCGGCGGAACCACGAACGAGCGGGCGTCACGCGCCGCCTCCGGCGTCAGGACGGCGGGCAGCGGATCGTACCCGATGCGCGCAAGTCGCGCGGCACGGCGGGCGTTGTCGTGGCTGTCGGCGATCACCAGGAAGACCGGCTGCCCGACATACTGCACCAGTCCGTCGGCGAGAATGGGATCATCATGCACGATGGGCCCGCAATCGTTCACGCCGGGAATGTCGGCCGCGGTCAGCACGGCAACAACGCCCGGCGCATGTCGAACCGCATCGAAGTCGATGTCCGAGATGCGGGCATGCGCCTGCTGCGACAACCCGAATGCCGCATGCAGCGTGCCTTGCAGCTCAGGGATATCGTCGGTATAGGTCGCTTCGCCCAGCACATGCAATAGCGCCGATTCATGCGGATGCTGCCGACCCACTTCGCTCCAGGCGGCGGTGGCGGCTCCGACGGGTTCAGCCGGCTTGTTCATCGCGTCCTTCCTCCTTTCATACCGCCCTGAGCGCAAACACATCAAGCGCCGAAGAAGGCAGCGGCGCATCGGCGCGGGTCTCGAGCCAGAAACGCCGCAGCAGGTTCTTCGCCGCCGTCATGCGGTACGCGGCCGATGCCCGCATATCGGACAACGGTGAAAAATCCTGTTCCAGCATGACAGTCGCCGCTTCCAGCGCGGGTTCGTTCCATGGCTGGCCGAGCAGGGCGGTCTCGGTTGCGCGCGCACGTTTCGGTGTCGCCGCCATGCCGCCGTAGGCGATCCGGCAGGTGGCAATACGATCGCTTTCAATGGTGATGCTGAAGGCGGCGCAGACGGCGGAAATATCCTGGTCGTACCGCTTCGCCAGCTTGTAGGTGCGGAAACGCAAACCGCTTTCCGGCAAGGGTACGCGGATTGCGGCGACGAGTTCGTCCGGGCGCAGATCCTTTTTCTGATACCCGAGATAGAAATCCTCCAGTGCCAGCGCCCGTTCATCGGAGCGGCTGCGCAGCACGACCTGTGCGCCGAGGGCGATCAGCCAGGGCATCGAGTCGCCGATCGGCGATCCGTTCGCCACGTTGCCGCCCAGCGTGCCGGCATTGCGCACCGGCAGCGAGGCAAAGCGCTGCCACATCTCCGGCAGTTCCGCCGGGTACAGCGCGGAAAGCGCGCGGTAGGCCTCCTCCAGCGGCACGCCGGCGCCGATTTCCAGGTGGATGCCCGTCGACGCAACGGATTTCAGCTCCTTGACTTCGCCAAGATAGATGATGTCCTTTAGCTCGCGCATCTGCTTGGTCACCCACAGGCCGACGTCCGTCGAACCGGCGAGCAGGCAGGCTTGCGGACGGTCGGCGCGCAATGCAAGCGCTTCGTCGAGGGAAAGCGGCGCGGCGAAGCGGCTGCCTTGATGGCTGTAACCGAGCGAACGGTCGCGTTGCAGAGGACGCAGCGCATCGGCAATCGCGGCTCTGTCAAACATGACCGGCGGCAGTTCAAACATGCGGCGGGCGGCATCGATGATCGGGCGGTAACCGGTGCAGCGGCAGAGGTTGCCCGACAGCGCTGCGTCGATCTCCCTGCGCCGGGGCGATGCGGCACCGTCTTCCTGGTTGACATACAAGCCCCACAGCGACATCACGAAACCCGGTGTGCAGAAACCGCACTGGGAGCCGTGGCATTCGACCATCGCCTGCTGCACCGGATGCAGCGCCGCGCCGTCGGGCTTGACGTCTTCGACGGTGAACAGCGCCTTGCCGTCGAGCGTCGGCATGAACTGAATGCAGGAATTGACGGTTTTCAACTCCAGCCGATCGTCGCGCAGTTCACCGACGACCACCGTGCAGGCACCGCAGTCACCCTCGGCGCAGCCTTCCTTCGTGCCGGTGCAATGCAGATCCTCGCGCAGGTGCTGCAGCACGGTGCGGGTCGGCGCACCGGATTCGATGGTGCGGATGGTGCCTTGATGGTAAAAGCGGATGGTGTTGGGCATGGGATGAGGCTTATCTGCTATCTGTTGCAAAAAGCCGAGTTAAGTAAAATCGCTCGAACCTTCACTGTAAGGTTGCCTCCCTTGCAGCGGGAGGATTAGGGCAGGGGTAGTGAGGTTGATCAACTGTATGCAGTGGCACGACCGCACCACCCCCCATAAGTAAGCAACTCTGTCACAGGTTAGCACCGCGCACCACCCTTGATATATAAAATCGCAGATGCCTGATATCGGAATCCGCATATTTCATCAACATGCACGATATTCGTTTTCCGCCATGTCGGGATAAGATAGCACCGGCATTCCCCCACGAACCAAGGACCCGCCATGGCCAAGCTCACGACCCATGTCCTCGACATCCTGCACGGCAAGCCCGGCGAGGGAGTCGGCATCGAACTGTACGCGATCGATGCCAGCGGCAGGACCTTGCTGAAAACCGACGTCACCAACGCCGACGGGCGGTGCGCCGCACCATTGCTGGAAGGCGAGGCAATGCGCGCCGGCATGTATGAGCTGGTATTTGCCGCCGGCGATTACTTCGCTGCAAAAGGCATATCGCTGCCTTCTCCCCGCTTCATCGATCGTGTCAGCATCGCCTTCGGCATTGCCGAACCGCGGCAGAATTACCATGTGCCGCTGGTGGTGTCGCCCTGGGCATATTCCACCTATCGCGGCAGCTAGCATGACCGGCGGCATCTAACGTTCATGACCGAACGAATACATTCTCTTTCCATGCAGCTCACGCTTCTCGGGAAAGCATTCCGGGCCTACCGCGCCGGGCGGATAGGCGACGCGGCGGTTTACAAATCGGCGGCGCTCGGCGCATCCGCCTATCCTGAGGTCGAACGCAGGCTGCGCGCGCTGGAGCGCTTCTACCCGGTCATCGATCTTCCCGCGCTTCGCCGTTTGAAGAACGGCACATTTGGTCATGCCTATGCGCAATTCATCGACGGCAACAAGCTGCAGCCGCTCGTCGTATCAACAGATACATACGCCGACATCGCCGCCCATGCGAATCCGCTTGCGGTCCGCTACCTGCTCCTGCACGACGCCTTTCATGTGCTGCTCGGATTCGGCATCAGCCTTCCCGGTGAATTAGGCGTATGGTCATTTGTCGCCGGGCAGCATTACAGCCCGTCCTTTGACCGCGCCGCGACATACGCCCGCCTTTTCTATCCGGTTATCGCGCCCTCGCAGATTCGCGAGCTGCGGGCGGCGCGCCTTGCCGGCGCAGCCATGGCGCGTTCGGCACCGTGCCTCATCGCCCAGCCTATCGATGCGTATTGGGATGAACCTTTGATTTCCGTCCGCAAGCACCTTGGCATCGAGGTGCACAATGGAGCAAACCACCCCCATTGATCAAAGGCGCAGCCATGACCCCGAACAGCATCCTCCTGCTGGAATTCCATCCCGAAAGGCATGATCTTGGAAAGGGAAAGGAGATGCGCGACGGGCTGTCGGTCGCCTTGCAGATCGGGAATACCCTATGGGTCGCGAACGACGAGACCATCAGCCTGGAACGGCTAACCCTCGAAAAGGGCGATGACGGCGGCGACTACCGCTACGCCCGCGACCACATGCAATTTGCGCTCGATGACTACCTGCGGCTGCCGGTGCCGCCCACCGGTGATCCCGCCGACCTGCAGGAAGTCGACATCGAAGGGCTGGCATACGATGACGGTTATCTCTGGCTGGTCGGGTCGCACAGTTTGAAGCGCAGCAAGCCGGACGTGGGTGAGGGCGTCAGGAAGGCGCAGAAGCAACTGGCCCGCTTATCTGCCGAGAACAACCGTTACCTGCTCGCCCGCATTCCCGTCGTGGAAAGCGACGGTACCTTCACGCTGGCCAAGGAATCGGTGCGCAAAGGCAACAGGCAATGCGCCGCCCAGCTTCGCGCCCGGAGCGAACGCAACGACCTGATGGACGTCCTCGTGGAAGACGAGCACCTTGCGTCCTTCCTGTCGATTCCCGGCAAGGACAACGGCTTCGATATCGAAGGTCTGGCAGTGGCCGGCAAGCGCGTCTTCGTCGGGTTGCGCGGACCGGTGTTGCGGGGCTGGGCAATCATTCTCGAACTGGCGCTGAAGGAGGACAAGGAAGATCCTTCGATCCTGAAACTCAAGCGTATCGGGCCGGATGGGCGCCGGTACCGCAAGCATTTCCTCAATCTCGGCGGCCTGGGTATCCGGGACCTCGCCGTGCAGGGCTCCGACCTGCTGATTCTTGCCGGGCCCTCCATGGACCTGGATGGACCCGTGACGGTTTTCCGGTGGGTGGACGGTACCGAGCCGAAGGGCGAATGCATGCTGGACGAAAAGGATATGAAGCGGGTCATCGACGTGCCGTTCGGCCAGGGCGTCGACCATGCGGAAGGAATCTGCCTGTTCTCGGCCGACGGCGGCAAGGCGAAATCCCTGCTGGTCGTCTACGACGCCGCATGCGTAAGCCGCCAGGTGGGTGAATGTTCGCTTGCGGCGGATGTCTTTCATTTGCCGTAGGGCAACGATCGCCGTCAGTGGAAGACCGGAGGTATAGTTTCCCGGGTTGAAAGTGTGCGACTTGTCGTGAAAAGTCCTTGTCCAAACCCTGGAAAATGATCAAAGAACATTTCAAAATCCATCGTTGCGCGGTCGCGGGCGTGTAAGCCGTGAAAGCAAGAACCAAGCATGCCTTCCCCCGCCACACCCATGATCAACTCGGGATCGGCGTGATGATTCACGGCGCGCAAAGCTCATTGAGCGGCCATGGGATCGTGGAAGCCGGGATGGGCGATACGATCACCGTCAATCCGGGAGAGGTCCATGACGGCGCGCCGCTCGGCGGTGCCGCGAGGGCATGGAAGATCATGTACTTTTCTCCCGCCCTGGTCGTGGAACAGGCTGGCGTCCTGCTGGCCCGCCAAAGTACGGCGCAGGATATTGAATCGGAAATCACTCCGGTTTGACTTCTGGCAACCACGGCGGCAACCGATCCGCAGTACATGGTTCAACAGAATTTTTCACGGGCAACGACTGCATCCATGCCGTGATGCATGAACAAAGCTTCACAACGGACCGGCAAGGGCAGGGTGTTGTACGCCTGCTTCGCCCTCGCTGGGCAAAACGTCCATGACGGTTTACTCTTTTGGTTTCTCGCGTTGCACCGCCATCCCATCTGGAGACATGCCCATGCATCCTGCAAGCAAAACGACCGCGTACCGTTGCGCCGCCGGCATGGCCGTTGTGACGGCAATTTTTCTCATATGGCTGAGTCTCGGTGTCGGGATCATTGGAAAGGATGGCGATCCCGCCAACATGATGTATTTCGGGGTGATCGCGGTCGGCATCGTCGGCGCCTCGGTCGCACGCTTCCAGCCACGGGGAATGGCGCGCGCATTGGCCGCTGCGGCGCTTGTGCAGGCAATGGTGGCCATGATTGCGGTGACCGCGGAACTGGGGCTGCCATGGAGCGGGCCGGCGGAAATCCTGATTCTCAATGCCTTTTTCGTTGCGATGTTCGGCGGCTCCGCCTGGCTGTTCAGGCGTGCCGCACCCGGCTAAGCGGATCATGCGATTTGCAATCATTGGCAACTCGGGCTCGGGAAAATCAACGCTGGCAAAGCGCCTGGCCGGAGCGATCGATGCGCCCATACTCGACCTAGATACCATCGCATGGGAGCCGGGGAAAATTGCCGAACAACGCGACCCTTTGCTGGCCCGCGCGGACGTCATCACGTTCTGCTCGCAGCATCTGCGCTGGATCGTCGAAGGCTGTTACGCAGCCCTGATTGCTACATCTCTGGAATACAAACCTTTTTTGTTATTCCTGGATCCCGGCCTGGAACAATGCGTTTCGAACTGCCGGTCCAGGCCATGGGAACCGCATAAATACGGCAGCCTCGAGGAGCAGAACCGGAAGTTGGGTTTTCTGCTTGCCTGGGTCGAAGATTACTATCGTCGGCCCGGAGACATGTCGCTGTCCGGACACCAGGCGCAATTCATGGCCTATAAAGGACAGAAAATGCACCTGACAGGATGGTCTGACATTGAGCAAGCAGTACTGATGGCCGTAAATCCGCCCAACCGTATCGAGACTTGAGCGGTGCACCTGCCCCAAAGCGTCCGTCCCGATAATTCCGGCAGTCATTGATTCAGCACTTCCGGCAATTCGTTTCCAATGCAGGAATAACGCCTTCTCTTTCCGGAAATCATCCCGGCCCGAGAATCGCCGCGCTTCTTCACTTCCCTGGTACCACTTCGTTCAATGGGTTCGGGTCGTTTGCTGACCACGAACTGTCCCTTTTCCCCTCGATAGACTCTCTGGTTCCACAGCGCAAGCTTTGCGGCGCCTAGTTGGTTTGTCCTATGAGTTCCGTGCCAAAACAGTTGGTATGTCCTGCTTCGATCAGGACGATGCGCTCATGTGCCTGCGTCGTCGCCTTTCTATACTTTTTTCAACGTCAACACCGTTGCATCCATTCGAAACAGACCGAATCAGCGAATGATTTATCACCCGGAGATAAGTATGCGATCTACAAAGTGCAAGTCGCATGCAACAACCTTGTTTCTGCAAGGAGAGGCCGGCGAATCGAACATGGAGTATGCGCTTATCGGATTACTGGTCGTGGTCGTAGGAATACTGGTACTGCTGGCATTGGGCAAAAGCAATTGAAGTGTTGGTGTGGGTAAGCATTTCTGTTTGAGGCGAGTGCAATTTTCGATACAGGCTTAGTAATGACGAACGAACTGGATTCCCTGCTTGAACTGCTCGCCATGATGATCATGGATCCGCGTACCGCAGTGCTGTTTGTCCTGCTTATGCTCGCCGCAGTGCTGGACTATCGCACATACCGAATTCCGAACTGGCTGACGCTGACAGGTGTGATCTTCGCACTCGTTTACAACACCGCTTATCCGGCGGTCCCCCACGCCGGCTTTCTATGGTCCTTCGGGGGCTTGCTGGTCGGCCTGGCGACCATGTTGCCCTTGTATGTCTTCAGGGTCATGGGCGCGGGCGACGCCAAACTGATGGCGATGGTTGGCGCGTTTCTCGGTTTGTCGGACGTCCTTTATGCGGTCGTATTCACGTTCATCGTCGGCGGCGTCGCCGCACTGGCATTCGCGGTTTTTCACCGGGCCTTCGGCCGCATGATGAGCAACATCAAGGACGTCGCCGAGACCATGGTGATATCGGCGATGGCCGGCATCACGCCCGATGGCCGCATCGCGTCCCGCGCGTCGGTAGGAAAGCTGCCGTATGGCGTCAGCATCAGCGTCGGGACGATCCTGTACGTCGTGGCGAAGCATCTGGGTTTTGCATAAGCGCCTCAACTTGCCAAATGAAGGTCTGATATGAAAAACGTTAAAGCAATCGGATTGATTTTCCTGGCGATGGTCATCGGACTGGTCGCCGCGGTATACGCGGCGGGATGGCTGTCAAAACAAGGCACGATCGCATCCAACAAAGTGGTGGTGGCAACGGTCGACATCGAACTCGGCAGCAAGATCACGCCGCAGATGCTGACCACGGTCGACTGGCCGAGCGGATCCATACCGGCGGGGACCTTCAAGGATGCGAAGGATCTGCACGATCGCGTCGTGAAGATGGGCGTATTGCGCGGCGAAGCGGTCCTGGACGGCAAGCTCGCGCCACCGGGCACCAAGGGCGGACTGTCGGCGGTCATCGCGGAGGGAAAGCGGGCAATGACGGTCAGGGTCAACGACGTGGTGGGCGTGGCTGGATTCGCGCTGCCCGGTAATTATGTGGACGTCATGGTCAACGCCCAGCAGGAAATTAGGCAGGGCGAAGAAAACCGCCAGATAAGCAAAACCGTGCTTGAGAACGTCCTCGTATTGGCGGTCGCCCAGGAAGCGGGGCGCGACGATACCAAGCCGAAGGTGGTCAGCGCGGTCACGCTTGAGCTGTCATTGAAAGACTCCGAGAAGCTGGATCTTGCGCGCAGTGTCGGCACCTTGTCGCTGGTCCTGCGCAACCAGGTGGACAAGCAGACCGTTGCCACGGCGGGCATCACCAAGCGCCAGCTTTTCGGCGAGAAGGAGCCGGAGCCCGCACCCGTCGCGATGGCGGTCGCCACTCCCGTGGCGGCACCCGTGGTCCAGCGTAGAAAGCCGGCGCCGCTCCCGGCACGGGATTGCGTCGAGGTCATCCAGAGCGGCACCCGGGTAATGCATTGCTTCGACAAAAACAAGTCAGCTGCAATTCAATAACAGAGACGGAGAGCATTTCAGTGGACAATAAAAACACCTACCTGTCGGCGGTACTCATGCTTGCACTCCAGGCGCCGATCCTCGCAGTGGCGCAGCCTGCAGGAACGGTGGCGCAAGCCGGCGACACGGCGACGCCGGCCCAGCCCCGGCCGGCAAGGAGGCCGGCTACCGGCCAGCCGCAGGGAGCGGCAGCCGGCCTCAAGCCCTGCACATCGGTGACGGTCGATCCGGCCACTGTCGTCACGCTCGGGAAATCAAGCGTCATCAAATTGAGTATGCCGGCGACACGAATGGTCGTGGGCGGCAATCCGTCAAACCGTGCCGGAAAGCCGGTCGATCAAGGCGGCGCGAACGCGGCAGGAGCACCCGCTGCAGGCGCAGGCCAGGTGGCTGCGCAAGCGGCAGTACCTCCGGCGGGCGCTGCCGCAGCTTCAGACGGCGTGGCGGATGTCGATATCACGTTGCTCAGTCCGACCGAATTGTTCTTCCTCGGGAAACGGTCAGGATCGATGAACGTGATCCTGCAGAATGCGGACGGACGTTGCGTCGTCAAGGACATTATCGTCACGATAGATCCGCAAACCCTGCAGGCAAAGCTGGCGGAACTGATGCCCGAGGAAACCGGCATCAAGATCAGGGGCGCGGAGAATGCGCTGGTGCTGACCGGCAAGGTGAGCGATTCGATCAAGCTCGACAGCATCATGAGCCTCGCCACGTCCTACGGCGACGGCAAGAAGGTGGTCAACCTGCTGCAGGTAACCAACCCGCAGCAAGTCATGCTGGAGGTAAAGATCGCCGAGATAAGCAAGACGCTGCTCGACAAGCTCGGATCGAGCGTCGGTTTGAACCGGACCGTGGGCGGTGGCGACAATGTCTATTCGGTGCTCTCCAACTTCCTGACCAATGGCGGCGGCTTCCTGGAACTGCTCAGGCGCGGCAGGACCTCGCTGGGAATCGATGGACAGAAGGATGACGGTCTTGTCAGGGTGCTTGCCGAGCCGAACGTGATGGCGATCAGCGGCCAGAATGCAAGCTTCCTGTCAGGCGGCAAGATCTTCATTCCCGTCGCACAGACCAACAACCTTGGCATTCCCACCATTACGCTGGAAGAAAAAGAGTTCGGCGTCGGCGTGAAATTCATGCCGACCGTGCTGGATGGAAGCCGTATCAACCTGAAGATGGTATCGGAGGTGTCGGACTTGTCGCAGACCGGATCGCCCTTTACCACGGTGAGCGGCGTGACATCGGTGCTGCCTTCGCTGACGGTGCGGCGGGCCGATACCACGGTGCAGCTCAACGATGGACAGAGTTTCGTCATCGCCGGACTGATCAAGAACAACGTCACCGAAACGATCAAGCGTTTCCCGGGGCTCGGCGAAGTGCCTGTCTTCGGCGCCCTGTTCCGCAGTTCGGAGTTTCAGAACGAGCAGTCGGAACTGCTTTTCGTGATCACGCCTCGCCTTGTGAAGCCCCTGGCGGAAGTACCACGGCTGCCTACCGACAATCATGTGGTGCCGACGCGTAGCGAAGTGTATTTCAACGGCGCGCTGGAAAGCGCCACCCCGGCATCTTCCTCTCCCGCTGATTATTGAAAAGGACATCTCATGGAAAAGCAGGCATTCGTACTAGGGCTCGTCCTGATTGCAGGCTGTGCATCGGTAACGCCGCACTACGACGCCCGCTTCGGCGACGCCGTGCGGCAGGCAAAAACGAACATGACGATCAACCCGGAAGCCGGAAAAAATCCGGATCCCGTTGCCGGCATGGATGGCAAGGCGGCAGCAGATGCGGTAGTTCTTTATCAGAAAACGTTCAAGGCGCCGCCGCCGGCAGTCAACGTCATCAATATCGGCGGCGGTGTTGGTAGTTCGAAGTAGTGGCGGTCTCGACTGGGCCGACCGAAATGATCCATGCAACGGATAACGAAATTTATCCACATGCATGGGGAATGTAAATGCAAGTTGCAAGATGAAGCAAGCAGTGCCCTGTAGTTTGTAGTTGTCGTACTCTTTTCCACATCCATTTCAAGAGGTAAATCAAATGAACCAGCTCCAACTCCAGCTCCAACTCCTCGATGCATTCAAAAATTCCATCCGGGCCTTTGCAAAGGAAGAGGAAGGTGCACAAGTCGTCGAATATGCGCTGATTATTGCGGTGGTCTCAATCGCACTTGTCATCGCGCTGCAAGCGCTCACTGCAGCTGGGGGCGGCTTTGCAACTTTCATTACCCGAGTCACCACCTGCCTAACTACCGCGGTCTGTGTATAGAGCGAGGTAACGGCAACGGAAAGGCGGTCGGTTCGTAACCGGTTTCCGGTCACATGATCGCCCGCCTGACCATGTTTTCAATTGAAACCGCAGAGCGCCGCAATCGGCCCGGCTGTAATGTTGATTGGCCCGACATTAAAAAGGAACGCATCATGCTCAGTCAATTTTTGAAGGAAGAAGACGGTGCGCAGGTCGTGGAATATGCATTGATCATCGCGGTTGTGTCGATCGGACTGGTGTTGGCGCTGCAGCCCCTCACGCTTGGCGGCAGTTTTGGCACTTTCATCGGCAGGGTAGCCACCTGCCTTACTACGGCAGTGTGCGTGTAGTCTGGTTATCCCCAACGGGTTTACATGGCTTTGAATACAGGACGATAAACAGGAGTTCGTATGCGCCGCATTGTCAGTCACCGATACCAGAACGGGGCAGTGATAGTGACTGTGTCGCTGGTGATGTTGTTCCTGCTCGGATTCATGGGAATTGCATTGGATTTCGGCCACCTGTTTATTGTGAAGACGGAGTTGCAGACAGCGATGGATAGTTGCGCGCTGGCGGCTGCACAGGAGCTTGATGGGATGGGCGGAGCGAACAACTCTATCGATCGGGCCAGACAGGCTGGTCGGACTGCCGGTAATCAGAACCGCGTAAATATTCAGTCGGTTACATGGGGCGGGCAGGGCGCTATCATCGACGCAGATATTACTTTCAGGGATAGCACATATAATCCAACAACTAATCCGGTCGCGGCGCGTTACGCCGAGTGCCAGCATACGCAAGCCAACATCCAGATGTGGCTATTGCACACCATGGCCGCATTCTCGGGACCTTCCCCTGCATACGCAAACACGCAAACCGTGATGGCGTCGGCTGTTGCTACTCGCGCTAGCGCACAGTCCACCTGTCCGGTTCCGATTGCGCTTAGACCCAAACCCGGCGGTACGTCGCCAAATTATGGATTTGCCGCTGGAGAGTGGGTTACGTTGTTAGGTCCTGCAAACGCGGCGATGGTGAGCAATATCGGATGGGCCAACCTAGACGGCTCGAACAACGCAGCCGAGACGGAAGCCGAGATGAACGGATTTTGCGGAACAACGGTCGGCGATACCCTCGGAACCCCCGGCGTCCAGGCTGGTGTAGCGGACGCATGGAATTCCCGCTTCGGTATATATAGGGGTAGTGCCGGTCCGGCCACCCAGTACCGGAATCCGGATTTTACTGGTTATTCATATACCGCGACCAACTGGCCAGCTCAAGCAAATGCGTTCAGTGATTTTGTTCTCAGACGGGCTCAGTATGCTTCCTGTGGTGGAAGTACCACCGCTTGTCAGACCATAACGGGTTTGAATTTAAATCCGGGCGGTTTCCAAAGGTTCGCGTCGGCGGGTTTGAACGGCGAGCACTTTCAATATGGGTCCAATCGCAGGATTGTTACAGTGCCAATCATCAATGCCGCCAACAACGTCATCAATTTCGCATGCATGCTCATGCTACAGCCAATTACCATTGGTGGTGGCGGTGGTAGTCCAGGCGGTGGTAGTCCAGGCGGTGGCGGTCCAGGCGGTGGTGGCCCGGGCGGTGGTGGCCCGGGCGGTGGTGGCCCGGGCGGGGGGGGTGGCGCGATCAACGACGTGCAGCTGGAATTTATAGGCAATGCCGGTGCGACTAACAGCCCATGTACGACCAGCGGATTAGCAGGCGGTACAGCCGGCCCGCTGGTGCCGGTCCTAGTCAGATGAGAACGAGCATGCGTACCAGACAGCGCGGTGCAGCCCTGATAGAGCTTGCACTCATCCTTCCGCTTCTCCTGCTGATGACGTTCATCACCACTGAATTCGGACGGGCGATGTACCAGTACAACACGATTACCAAGTCGGTACGGGACGCGGTCCGGTTTCTCACCGTGCAGACTCCAGGCACCGGTGCGCCAGAAGCAGAGAACCTGATCGTGTATGGCAGTACCGCCAACACCGGGACGCCGCTGGTGCTCGGCCTCACCGCGGCCAACGTGGCGGCCCCAGTATGGGAAACCGTAATTACGGGCTCACCAGGGGCGCCAGGTCCATTGATCAATATTGTGACCGTAACAGTCACGGGCTATTGTTTTCAGCCACTGTTCACCTCCGCCTTTGGCGTCAGCTTCGGCACGGCCGCCTGCGGCAACGGTGTTGGCATTCCCTACGGCGACATCACTGCAACCATGCGAACTCAGCTATGAACATGCACCGAATGCACAAAGTCTCATCCGGCTCGGCAACGATCGAATTCTCCCTGGCGTTGCTTATCTTCCTGACTTTTCTGCTTGGCATTACGGATTTTTCCCGCATGCTGTTCACTTGGAATGCAGCGAACGAAGCCACCCGTGCCGGTGCTCGCTTTGCGGTGGTGTGCGACGACAACACCGGCGACGATGCCCAGGTCCTGGCGAAGATGCAAGCGATGCTGCCCCAGATCGCCGACATCAACATGACGTGGGTACCTGCCGGTTGTACGTCTGCGGACTGCGAAGGCGTCACAGTGGAGATTGCCAATCTGAATTACCAATGGATATCGCCGATTGCGGGTCTGGTAGCAAGGGCCCCTATCCCGATGCCTACATTTTCGACGTTCCTGCCCCGGGAAATCATGCGCCAGGACCCGAACAGCAACGCCATCTGCATATAACGTTCAGGAGAGTCGATACATGAAAATCGCCATCATTTCCCCCAACAAGAACCACCTGCAGGAGATGGGTGGGGTACTTGAAGCACTCTCCCATTCTGTCGTGCGGGTCGACGGCGGGAAAAGCAAGATGCGCACTGTCGCCGAGCAGGAAGCGCCGGACTTAATGCTGGTGGAAGGCATGTGCTGCGATCCGGGCGAGCTGGAGCAGGTCGAATACATCACCATGCATTTTCCGAAAATTGCCGTCGTTCTTCTCTGCGCCACGCATACGCCCGAGTTCCTCATCAATTCGATGCGCGCGGGCGTGCGCGAGGTGCTGCCGTCGCCAGCGCCGTCCGGCGCGCTGGAGGGGGCGGTCGGCCGGGTTGCTGCCAAGCTCGCCGGCGGGCATGCGCGCAGCCCTGGAAAGATTTTTGCATTCATCCCCTGCAAGGGCGGAAGCGGTGCGACATTTCTGGCGACCAATCTCGGCTACCAGCTGGCCGAATCCAAAAGCGTTCTCCTGGTTGACCTCAACTTGCAGTTCGGTGATGCGTTATCGTTTGTGCATGACGGAACGCCGCCATCGACGTTGGCCGACGTAGCCCACGACATTCGCCGGCTCGATGCCACGTTCCTGGCGGCGAGCACGGTAAGGATAACGCCGAGTTTCAGCATATTGGCCGCGCCGGAGGACCCGTCACAGGCGATGGAAATCAAGCCCGAACATATCGATGCCATTCTCAGCCTGGCGGTAACGCAGTATGACTTCATCCTGCTGGATATCGGCCGCAGCCTGGATACGCTGTCGATCAGGGCGCTGGACCGGGCCTACCGGATCTTTCCGGTATTGCAGGCGGGCTTGCCGCATCTCCGGAACGCCAGCAAATTGCTTGCGGTGTGCAAGTCGCTCGGATATCCGGCAGAAAGGATTGAATTGATTGTCAATCGCTTCGAAAAGGGCAGTGAAATCAGCCTTGATGACATGCGGCGTACTCTTCAGGTA
>JAESFT010000327.1_pt1 | contig 35648 bp, 36 predicted proteins | sample 9269451 | NCBI WGS metagenome assembly JAESFT01 (sample SAMN14502557, study PRJNA617106) | algae metagenome | isolation source: Scytonema hyalinum WJT4-NPBG1 and co-occurring heterotrophs from well... | place: USA: Mojave Desert, Joshua Tree National Park, California | collected 2006-05-25
TGATCGCCGCCCGCCCGCTGAGCTTGCCGCTACCCTTGTAGCTGCCCTCGCCGTGGTCGGCCTGGGGGGTCATCTCAGCTTCAGTGCCGGGTGGCTGGATCTGCTCTTGATCAGATTGGCTCATGCCAGTGCTCCCCCTCCGATGAACCCATCAAGCGCCGCACGCGCCGGAAGTTCCCCATCGGCGCCCCCTTGAGCACCGCGTGGCCGGGTTCGCACTCTGGTCCCGGCGGCCTCCCCGCTCGACGCGCCGCCAAGCCGAGGGCGCGAAGACGTTCACCATGTAGACGGGGCCGCCAAGTCGGTGATCCAGTTCAGCCGTTCATTGCGCGCTCCGCTCAATGGGGTGGCCGGCAACGGCGCCGTGATCCGCCCCGTCCTGGTACTCGGCCCAGGCCTGGCGCAGGATCAGGAACGAGGAATTGAGGAACAGCCCGGCCATGATCGCGGCCACCACAAGGTCGGGCCACGCGGTCGTTGTCCTGGCTTGTTCAGGCTGCCTCCCTCGGCTGCTGGTGCAGATAGAGGGGGTCGAACTCGCCCAGGGCCGCAAGCCTGTCCCAGTCGAGTACCGTCAGGCGATCCCTGGTGAGCGTGATCAGACCTGCTCCCCTGATCTCCTGAAGCACCCGGTTGACGTGCACGACCGAGAGGCCGAGCGCATCACCCATCTCGCTTTGCGTGAAGGGCCACGCGCAGCTCAGCTTCTCCACCCTGCCGATGGCGTTCAGCCGGCTCATGATCTCGCACAGGAAGTGCGCCATGTGGGCGTCTGCGGAGCGCTGCCCAAGGTTCTTGATCCACGCGCGGAAGATCGCGCCATCGATGAGCGTCTCACGCCAGAGTGCCGCTGCCAGACGCGGGTAGCGGACGCACAGATCTTGGATCGCCTCGTGCTGGATGAACCCCACCTGGCACGGGGTGATCGTCTGGAGGGAGTGGTCCATCGTCTCGATGTGCAGGCTCTGCAGGTCCGGGACCTCGCCGGCGATATGGAAGGCATAGATCTGGCGCTTGCCCCCCTCCGTCACGCCGTACCGAGCGGCGAAGCCCTCGATGATGAGGCAGCAACGGGAGGGGCGGTCGCCCTCGCGCACGATGTCTTGATCAGCCTTGAGGGTCTGGACCTGCATGGGCAGACGCTGGAGTGCCGCCTGCTCCTCTGCGGTGAGGGAGACGATGCTCGCCATTTTGGTGATCAGGGTGTGAGTAAGGGTGTGCAGAGCGTCCATGACGCAGCTCCTCGTTCGAGGCGGGAGCACGGTCGTGTCTCTCAGCCGTCAGTGCCCAGGTTCGTTCGCCGACGATAAGAGGAAGCTGGCAGAGAAATGGATGCCTATTCCTAACATGATTTATATTATGGCTTTCTACTATGTGACGTTTCCCGCTGCTCACGGAAAATAAACCAACCGAATTATCGCCGTTCAAGGGGCGGTATGAATGAGATTTTCTTCGATCTGCAAGGAGATGGTGGCGCGATGAACGATGTTTCCAGCATCGTCTCGAACATGCACGCTCATGCGGCCCTGCTCAGCTCTGAGCACCAGGTCACGGACCTAATCAGCCAAGCCGATCCGGGCTTCCCGCCGAGCTGCCTTGACGCCATCTGCCTCCAGCCCATCCTCCTCCACGAGGGCAGGTCCGCCATCATCGCTGTCGAAGGAGTAGCGCGGCATGTGAGGACGAACCCTGTGCGGAGGGGCAGGCTCCCTCGCACACGAGAACGCACGGCCTCTCGTCGAGAGCTCTAGTCCAGTTGCCTCGTTTTTCGTCAAGCACCGCTTCTGTCGTCCACTTGTTCCACGCTGCGTCCGATCGGCCGGTGCTTAGGCGCGGTCGAAGGCTCGGGAGCGATCAGGCATCTATCCACGCCTTTGTGCTGAGCGGAGGGCTCCGCGCCAATCATGCGGTGCGGACCAGAGCGTCCTGCGGGTTCGCATCGCGGCGGATATCCGCCGCCCTTTCGGAGTCGACGGACAAGTATCGAAAGCGGCCAGCGAGGTGCTCCTCTTCGCGAAGCAACCGCAGCCCTACCTCCATGTCGCGCTCGCCTGCATTCCGGCGATCCGCGATCGAGGAGGGCGAGAAGTCGAACGTCTTCGTCGCGAGCTCGTGGCTGGCGGCCTGGTAGGCGAGGTGTAACAGCCTGACCCGCGGCCCCTTCGGCTCGATCCGCTCGCGTAGAGCGTACTCCCGTTGCAAAGCCTTGACGGTGCGTCTGGCCGGCGTTGCGAAGAGGATATCCTGCGTCCGCTCCAGCACCGCATCCAGCGAGGCCGGTTGAGGACTGCGCAGACTGAACAGTTCGACCGCGATGCAAAGGAGGTCGCGGTCAAGGGGCTCGTCGAACAGGGGATCCAGGGGCAGGTTGTTGGCATAGCCCGTATCGCACAGGAGCCGGCCGTCGATCTCCACGGGCGGGAATGCCGGCATGATGGCGGTGCTGGCGAGGATGTGCTCAGGCCGGATCTCCTCGCGCGTGTTGTCGAAGTAGACTTCACTCCCGCTTTCCAGATCGACACACCCGACCGTGAACCGGACCTCGGCGCGGTTCAGTCGGTCGAAGTCCACGAGGCGTTCGAGCGTGCTGCGCAGGGGCGCGTGATCGTAGATGGCAACGTCGTTCGGCACCCAGGGCAGGATTGACCACAGGCCGGGATAGCGGCGCTGAAAGATGTTCGGCCGGCAGAACAGCAGGGTCATGATCGAGTGCAGACCGTTGTAGGTCTGGCGCAGGGTCTCGTTCCCGCTCAATGCACCATAGGTGTGCTGCGTCGCCTCGGCCCAAAACTGCCCAAGCCTCTCGAGCCGCCGCTCAGGAGCGTTGCCGGCCAGGATCGCACCTGTGACAGCCCCCACCGACGCTCCGACGATCCAGTCGGGTCGGACATCCTGCCGGTGAAGATGCTCATAGGCACCAGCAAGGTAAGCACCGAGGGCGTTGCCGCCACCGAGAACGAGTGCCGTCTTTGTCGTGGGACCCATAGCGATCCTGCCTTGGATTCATGTTGCCGTGCGGAGAAGACAACCAACCTTGTGCACTGCACAAGGTTCCGAACTCTTGCGGTGAGCCGGCGTTGGTACGCCATGCGAACCATCGACACCGACCAGGGCCGAACAGAGATCGACGCCACCTCCGCAGCGGAGGAGGCCGACGTTGCCCTCGCGGCGCATCTGGCCCGGAACAAGGACCACCCCCTGGTGCGTGGTCTGGGGAGCCTAAGCGAGATTGGCGATCAGCCGCCGCTGCTGGCGCTTTCCGGTGCGATCCTGGCCTATGGCGTGCTCGCCAACAACCAGCGCGCGGCCCAGGCGGGAGCCCGCATGCTGGGATCGCTTGTTCTCGCGACGCTGATCAAGACGGGCCTGAAGCACTTGGTGGCGCGCACGCGTCCGAACGTGCTCCTGGAGGAGGGCCGCTACGAGATTGAGCCGTTTGGGCCCGACGAGGGCGAATGGCACTCCTTCCCCTCTGGCCACACGGCGGGAAGCGTGGCCGTCGCGCGGGCGGTGGGTCGCGTGTACCCGCAAGCGCGAGCAGGAGCCTATGCGGGAGCCGCCGCCGTTGCGCTCATTCAGATCCCGCGTGGGGCCCACTACCCGGCCGACGTCGCCGCGGGAGCCGCAGTGGGCATCATAGCAGAGACGGCCGTCAACGCGGTTGCCGACTATCTCCATGAGCTAACACGTGAACCCGAGGATGAGCTGCCGGGCCGAACCTGGTGGCCTTGAACGTCCCGGTGTAAGAAACGCCCTGCTTCAACCGCCAAACGTGATCGCTCGTGGCGAGGGTGCGCATTGGTATCACCTGAACTCCTTCAGGGACCCCGGGGCGCCTACCCGACGCGCAATGGGAACTTGGCTGTGTGTCAATCGTTGTTAGCGGCCTGGCAACCTTAGCCGTCTCCGGTTCTGCCCCATGATCGTTCGCAAGACCCGCAACGTCTCGCTCACCCCAGAGCTTGAGGCCTTCATCGACATCACGGTAGCGTCGGGCCGCTACCGCAGCGCCAGTGAGGTCGTCCGCGCTGCCCTGAGGCTCCTGCACGACCAGGAGCGCCACGGGGAGCAGCCGGCTCAACCCTCGCGGAAGCAGATCAATGCCGCTTACCCTGGTCGCTGAGAGCGATCGTTCCCCGACTCCCGTCTTCGATGGGGGTCACATCGGCCCGCTGATCGGCACCCGCGACTGGTCATCCTCGCCACTCGGGCCCGTGGAGCATTGGCCCGAACGGCTGACCAGCCTCATCGAGGTTGTACTCGCCTCCAAGACGCCCATGTTCCTCCTCTGGGGGGCGGAACGCACCTTCCTCTACAACGATGCCTACATTCCGGTGCTCGGCCACAAGCACCCTTGGGCCCTGGGCCAGGGTCTCTTCGAGGTCTGGCCCGAGGTGCGCGAGCTGATCGAGCCGGTCATCGAACAAGCCTATGCGGGGCAGTCCTCCTACTTCGAGGACCTTCCGGTCGTCCTGCACCGGAGCGGGCAGCCGGAGCAGACGTACTTCACCTTTTCCTACACTCCGGTGCGGGCAAGGGCGGGCGCGGTTGTCGGCGCCCTGTGCTCCCTGCAGGAAACGACCAACAAGGTTCAGGCCGAGCGACGCCTCGAGTTCCTGCTTCGCCTCACCGATGAGTTGCGCGGCCTCGATGATCCCCTGGAGGTGGTCTGCGAGGCCGCGGGGATGCTGGGCGAGCATCTGGGAGTCAGCCGGGTCGGCTATGGGGACGTAGACGAAAGCGCCCGCTACTTCACCACGGCCCGCAACTGGACCGACGGCACAGTCGAGCACCACACGGGAACACACGATCTCGCCGCCTTCGGCACCGACATCCACGCGGCTCTCCAACGCGGCGAACCGCTCGTACTACAAGACGTGGTGCGGGATCCGCGCACCAACAGCCCCGCCTCGCTGGCAGCCTTCGCTCATCTGGACATCGCCTCAGCGGTCACCGTTTCACTGATCAAGCAAGAGCGGATGGTGGCAGCCCTCTATGTTCACAGCCGCCTGCCCCGGGCCTGGAGCGAGGCCGAGGTCCGTCTCATCCAGGACGTCGCCGAGCGCACCTGGGACGCGGTCGAGCGGGCTCGGGCCGAGGCGGCGCGGCGCACGAGCGAGGGCCGCCTGCGGCTTGCGGTCGATGCGGGACGAATGGCCGTCTGGGAGCACGACAGCACCACCGATACGATCACGACCACACCCGAGCTGAACCGTCTGTTCGGCTACCCGGCGGACGCGCGCCCGACCGCCGCCGAGATCCGTGCCCAGTACCCTCCAGGCGAACGAGACCTGGTTGTTGCCGCCGCTGCGGAGGCGATCAAACGGGGCGAGAACTTCTTTGAGGTGGAATATCGCTTCCGGCGCCTCGATGGGTCGTTGCGCTGGCTCCTCATGCGCGCCGAGATGGATCTCAGCCCCGAGGGCATGCCGACCCGCTCGGTCGGCGTGGTGCTGGATATCACCGACCGGAAGCAGAACGAGGAGGAGCTCAGGGAGCGTGAAGCGGAGCTAAGGACGGCTCTTGAAGCCGGCGCGCTCGCGGTTTTCGACTACGATCATACCACAGGGAGGATGAGGTCATCTCCTCGCCTGAACGAGATGTATGGCTACCCACCGGATCGCCAGCTTACGATCGAGGACATCCGTGCCCGCTATCACCCGGAGCACCTCGACGAGATCGCGACGAGGCTCCGTCAGCGCGATGAGGATTCCACCCTTCACCACTTCGACTGGACGACCCGCCTGCTCCTGCCGGGGGGTGCTGTCCGGTGGTTGAATGGACGTGGGGAGTACGTCCGGAACGAAGCCGGCCGAGCGATCCGCTCTCGGGGCGTGGTGATGGACATCACGGAGCGCAAGCATGCCGAGGAGGCGAATGCGCGGCTTGCCGCCATTGTCTCCTGCTCCTCCGATGCCATCATCTCCTACGCGGCAGCCGACGGGCGCATCCTGACCTGGAACAAGGGCGCGGAGGCGCTCTTTGGCTACACCGCTGCGGAGGCTCTGGGGGGGCCGGTCAGCCTCGTGGTCCCACAGGATCGTCTCGGTCCACAAGAGGACGAAACGGGTGCCTACAATCGCGCCTTGCGAGAGGGACATGTTCAGGTCGAGACGGTTCGCCGCCGCAAGGACGGCACCCTCGTGGACGTGTCGATCTCGGCTACACGCATGACCGATCCCAATGGCCACGTGCTCGGCGTCTCGGCCGTCATCCGTGACATCACCGAGAGGAAACGCTGGGAGGAGCACCAGCGTCTTCTCATCAACGAGCTGAACCACCGGGTGAAGAACACGCTGGCCACGGTGCAGTCCATCGCCAGCCAGAGCCTACGCAGCGCGGCAACCCCTGAGGAAGCTCGCCAAGCCGTGGAGGAGCGCCTGTTTGCGCTCTCACGCGTTCACAACGTGCTCACCCGAGAGAACTGGGAGGGCGCAGCCATCAGGGAAGTCGTGGACGAGGCCGTCGCGCCCTATCAGCCCAAGGGACGCAACCGCATCCACATCGCGGGACCGGACCGGCGCCTTTCGCCTCGCATGTCCCTTGCGCTTGCCATGGCCCTGCAGGAGCTTGCCACGAATGCGGTGAAGTACGGGGCACTCTCGAACGAGACCGGAGAGGTCCGGCTCGAGTGGCAGGTCGACGTGAGCGGGAAAGAACCGCGCCTTCATCTCACCTGGGCGGAGAGCGGCGGACCCCGCGTCAAGGCACCCAGCCGCCAGGGCTTCGGAACCAGGCTCATCGAACGCAGCCTCGCTCAGGACTTGGAAGGCGAGGTGCTGCTAGCCTTCGAGCCGACGGGGCTCGTGTGCACGATCCAAGCGCGGTTGGAGAAGCCGTGATCTCGGCACGAGTGCCGATCCGCGAAGTGGCTTCGGCCCCAGAGAAAACGCGCCCTATTGAGCCACCATCGGCAGGTGCCGATCACAGGATGTGGTTTGGCCGCTCCACGACTCGATCGTTGACGGCCTATGGGCTCGTCCCGTGCCACTGGCAATGCCGGCCGAGCCCATCCATCCCTTATGGGTGGCGATGAGGCCACTCTAGCCATGCGTCACCGGTATCAGGTCCACCTTCCCAACAGCCTTCAAGTCCCGGTACTCGGGTGGCATCCTCGGGTTCTTGGTACGGAAGGGATCGACCACGATCGCTGAGCCGGCGACGCCTGTGATCCGGATCGTTGCGTGTCCGAGCCAGAGGGCTGGGGGCTGAGGCATCGTCCCTGCGGAGCTCGTTGGCACGACGAGCGGCGTACAATGTGGCTGGAGCCGCCCTGCCCCGCTTCGACTGCGGTCAGGAAGGGGTGAACGGCTCTCGGCACCCCTCCCCATTCCGTCCTACGGCTCGGGTGAAGGGCTTTCGCCGCACCCGCGGACAGCCAGCCACCTAGACGAACCCTGAATGGACCTCCACCATTCGCCCATGACCGAAACCAGCCCCCGGGTTCAGCGACGCCTCGCGGCCATCCTCGCCGCCGATGTGGTGGGCTATTCCGCCCTGATGAGCCAGAACGAGGAGGGCGCCCTCGCGCAGATCAAGGCACTTCAGCAGGACCTCCTCGAGCCAGCCCTCCGTCGGCACCAGGGACGGCTGGTGAAGACCACGGGGGATGGATTTCTGGTCGAGTTCTCCAGTCCCGTGGAGGCGGTCCGGTGCTCCCTGATGATCCAGAACGCGCTTGCGGGCGGGCCGCTCCAGCTCCGCATCGGCATCAACCTCGGCGATGTGATCATCGATCCCGACGGAGACATCTACGGCGAGGGTGTGAACGTGGCGGCTCGCCTGGAAGCCCTGTGCGATCCTGGCGGGGTGCTCGTCTCGGGCAAGGTCTACGATGAGGCCGAGGGCAAGGTCGAGGCGGACTTCGAGAGCCGAGGCGAGCAGACCGTCAAGAATATTCCGAAGCCCGTGAGAGCCTATGCGCTGAGCCTCGCATCGCCTCCGCCCTCAAGTCGGCCGAAGCCTCTCCCGCTGCCCGATCGGCCGTCCATTGCCGTCCTGCCGTTCACCAACATGAGCGGCGATCCCGAGCAGGAGTACTTTGCGGATGGCGTGGTCGAGGACATCATCACCGCGCTCTCGCGGGTGCGGTGGTTCTTCGTCATCGCGCGCAACTCCTCCTTCACCTACAAGGGCAAGGCCGTCGACATCCGCCAGGTCGGGCGGGAGCTTGGCGTCCGCTACGTCCTCGAGGGCTCCATCCGCAAAGCCGGCAGCCGTGTTCGGATAACGGGCCAGCTGATCGAGGCCGCCACGGGACACCATGTCTGGGCCGACAAGTTCGACGGCAGCCTGGAGGATATCTTCGACCTCCAGGACCAGATCACCGAGAGCATCGTGGGAGCCATCGAACCGAACTTGCGCTTGGCCGAGATAACCCGTGCCAAATCCAAGCCAACCGAGAGCCTCGACGCCTACGACCTGTGCCTTCGGGCGATGAACCTCCACTCCCTCAGCAACGAGGGTGACATGAGGGCGGCACTTCGGCTTCTGCACCAGGCCATGGACCTCGACCCGGCGTATGCGCTGCCCAAGGGCATGGCGGCATTCTGCTATGGGAGAATGCACCATGAGCGGTGGCACGAGCCGCAGGCGCGCGAGCGAGCCTTAGAACTCGCCAAGGCCGCTGTGACGTACGGCCAGGAAGATCCAACCGCGCTGCGACTGGCGGGGCATATGCTGGGCTATGTTGGCCGCGAGTATGAGGCCGCCCTGGCCGCGGTCGACCGCGCATTGGCTCTCAACCCCAACCTTGCGGCTGCATACGGCAGCAGCGGGTGGGTTCGAATCTACGTGGGGGACTACGCGACGGCCGTTCAGCACTTTCAGAGGGCGATGCGCCTCAGCCCGCTCGATCCCGACTCCTACATGATGCTGTCGGGGATGGCGGCCGCGAGGTTTCAGCAAGGCGGGTACGAGGAGGCGCTGGAATGGGCCGTTCGCTGTATCCGCGAGCACCCCATGTGGTCCACGGCTCACCGCACCCAAATTGCGACCCTCGTTCACCTGGACCGGATCGAGGAGGCCCGCGAGGCGGCCCGCCACTACATGGCGCGCTTCCCAGCCTACCGCGTTTCGGACCATCTGCGGGACTCCCCCATCCGCAGCCAAACAACGAAGCAGCAGCTGGCCGATGCCCTGCTTCGCGCGGGCGTTCCTGAATGACGAACCGCCGCCTTGCTGCGATCCTGGCCGCCGATGTGGTGGGATTCTCGGCTCTTATGGGCCGAGATGAGGAGGGCACTCTCACGCGCATGAAGAGCCTGCGCCGGGAGCTGATCGAGCCCAAGGTCAAGGAGCATCACGGGCGCGTGTTCAAGACGACGGGTGACGGTGTCCTGGTGGAGTTTTCCAGCCCCGTTGAAGCGCTTAGGTGCGCGGTGGGCATCCAGGAGGCTCTAGCAGCCGATGGCTCAAACGAGGTTCAAACCTTCCAGCTCCGTATCGGCATCAACCTCGGAGACATCCTCATCGAAGAGGACGGTGACATCTATGGCGACGGGGTGAACGTTGCCGCTCGCCTGGAACAGATCGCGGATCCCGGCGGGATCTGCATCTCGGGCAAGGTCTACGACGAGGTGAGGGACAAGCTGACTTACGCCTTTGAGGATCGGGGCGAGCAGCATGTGAAGAACATCGCACGACCCGTGCGGGTGTTCGCGCTGGCGAGAAGCCGCTCGCTCGACCGAACCGCTCCAGCCAAGGCCCTGCAACTACCCGATCGGCCGTCCATTGCGGTGCTTCCGTTCACCAACATGAGCGGCGATCCTGAGCAGGAATACTTCGCCGATGGAGTCGTCGAGGACATCATCACCGCGCTCTCGCGGGTGAAACTCTTCTTCGTCATCGCCCGCAACTCCTCCTTCACCTACAAGGGCCGCGCCGTGGACGTCCGACAGGTCGGACGCGAACTGGGCGTCCGCTACGTCCTTGAAGGCTCCATCCGCAAAGCCGGCAGCCGCGTCCGCATCACCGGTCAGCTGATCGAGGCCGCGACGGGGCACCACGTCTGGGCCGATAAGTTCGACGGCAGCTTGGAGGACATCTTCGATCTCCAGGACCAGATCACGGAGAACATCGTCGGAGCCATCGAGCCATCCCTGCGAACCGTCGAGATGGAGCGCGCGCGCTCGAAGCCGACGGAGAGCTTGGATGCGTACGACCTCTACCTTCGCGCTCTGGCCGAGATGCACACCTTCACGGCGCAGGGCTACCAGCGCGCCCGCGAACTCCTCCAAGCCGCGGTCGAGCGCGACCCCGCATTCGCGGAAGCCTGGGCCAGCCTGGCGGATTGCTTGGGCCGCTCCTCCCTCTATGGGTGGATCGCAGACGTGGACGAGGGGAGGAGGCTGTCGGTGGAAGCCGCCAGGCGCGCCGTCGAGGCCAATCCCAACAATGGGCCGGTGTTGGCGTTGGCCGCCTGGACGTTGGCCGTGATGGATGGCCGCGTGGAACAGGGAGCGGAGTACGCCACGCGTGCCTTAAGTCTTTCGCCCAACTCCGCTGCGGTTCTCACGCAATGCTCCTGGGCGTTCGTCTTCAACGGCGAGTCCGAGAAAACCATCACGTGCTTCAACAAGGCCAGACGGCTCGACCCCTTCGACCCACGCCGCACGACCGCAATGACGGCCGTGGCTCTGGCCCACTTCTTCGCGAAGCGATTCGATGAATGCATCCAGATCGCCCAGCGTGTGGTCGAGGAGAACCCCACCAACATGTCGGCTTGGCGCTTTCTCGCGGCAGCCCATGCCCAGCGCGGTGATTGGGACGCGGCGAAGCGAGCGGTGGCCGACGTTCTGGCCCGGCAACCGTCCTCGACGGTGTCTCGCACCGCAAAGACCTCCAGGTTCCGGTACGGCTGGATGATGGATCTGTAACTCGACAGCCTTCGCCTCGCAGGGCTTCCGGAATGAGCTTGGTCGCGCTCCTGCTTCTGCTCGGCTGGGCGACGATCCTCCTCCTGGCCCTCCTCTGGACCATGAGTCGGCTGCTGAGGCCCGATCACCCGCCCTCGGGGGTGGACCCGATCCTCGGCGCACGCGATCGCGTGGCCGTCTACCGACCGAGCGCCCCCTCCATCCAGCCTCACCCCAGCGTCTTGGTGTGCATGCCGGATGATCTCAGAACGAACGAGGAGATGGTCGCCTGGATGACGCAGGAGATGCCGAAGGCCGTCGGGAAGGCGGCTGGCGCGCTCGGGCCCTAGGACCGAACGGCGCCGGACATCGCCTTGATCCCGATCGGACACGCCCTGGCTTCGAGCCCACATCCTTCAGGAACTGCGCAAGGCCTCCCCGGCCGGCGTGCGAGGGCGCCTGTAGTGCTCTGTGATCCATGGGGCAGACGCACAGCTCCGACACGGCCCTGCGGTCCGCTGGCGAGGGCGGCTCCTGGCCGCCCTACGGGCTTGCGCCAGGGCAATGTCGCCCCGTGGCTCTGCCGCAACCCCTGCCTCGCAAACGTGGACGAGGGCTGCGGTGAGCATCGCGCCTCTTCTCCAGCGGCGGTGTCGCGGGCGAACGGACCCGCTCTCAGCGCATCCGCCTCAGCGCGAGCATCAGCGCTGCGGCTACCGCGACCAGAACCACGGTGAGTGCGAAGGGCCGCGCACTGCCGGTGCTTGAGGGCAGAATCCGCAGCGGGCCCGCGAAGGTGTTGACCGAGGCGTGTAGGAGTACGGGGAGGAGAAGGCTTCGGCCGCTCTCCCAGTAAACAAGCGACAGCACGAGGCTGAGCGCCACCGCCTGAACGGCAAACCACCCGAAGGGCAGTTCGGCCTGCGGCGCCCCCGGAAGGAAGAACAGCGGAGCATGCCAGACCGCCCAAACGGCGCCGATCGCCAGCCCCGCCCCGACAAGACCCAGCGAGGGCTCGAGGTGCGGCAGCGCGAAACCCCGCCAGCCGAGTTCCTCCCCCAGGGGGCCGCCGATGAGCAGGACGGCGACGAAGTTGACCCCGATCATCGGCCAGCGGCTCGCCTCCGGATAGGCAGGTGCGGTCCCGCCGAGCAGGATATGGAGGCCCATGGCGGCGAGCATCGCCGCGGGGGGTCCAAGAAGCACGAATGCATACCAACCGGGATGAACGTTCCACCGCGCCAACTCGCCGAGAAGCTCCATGGCTCTGCCGTGGCGGGCCGCCAGGATGAGAGCGACCGCGCTCGGCGCGGCGGTACCGAGCGCAACGAGCCACTCGCCGGGGAGCGGCAGCCCGAGCGCCCGCTGCACGCCGGGATGCGCCAAGCCCCACGCCGCCCAAGCGCATGCGAACGTCAGGCCGAAGAAAACCCATAGATCGGATGTTCGGCTCACGATGACCTCAAGCCTCTGCGAGGTCAGTCTACGGCTCATAGGCTGCCGGGGTCGAGACGAACGCGCGGTCCACGCCGCTGTGGCGGGCCAGGGGGCCGCTATCGCGAACGTCCTATGTGGCCCTGTAAACCGTGGACAAGCGTCTGGCGGCGTCCCGGGTTGACGGCACCGTGGTCAACCCTCATGCCGGCTCGGACGAGATCGCCGATCTGCCGGAGTGCCTTTCGTGACCTCCCCTCCTCTTCTCCCGCGTCCCCCCGTCGATGCCGCGCGGCTGGACGGCGGGCACGTCAGCCTCGAGCGGCTGGATGTGGAGCGGCATGGGGGCGAGCTGTGGGATGCAATCGGGTCGCGCACGGAGTTGTGGAGCGAAATTCCGCCAGGGCCTTTTACATCGGACGACGCGTTTAGGGATTGGCTGCATGCGCGCGCGGCTCAACCCGGACAGGTGCTCTATACGGTCGTTGACGGGGGCAGCGGGCAGGCCGTTGGGCTGTTCTTCGTCCTGAAGATCGATCCCGCGATGGGAACGCTCGAAATCGGCCTCGTTTACGGCGCGGCGCTCCAGCGAACCACCGGCGGCACGGAGGCGTTCTTTTTGCTCGCCAATTACCTTCTCGGCACGCTCGCCTATCGGCGCCTCGAGTGGCGCTGCAACACCACGAACCTCGCCTCCCAACGCGCGGCCGAGCGCTTCGGCCTCGTCCGCGAGGGCACGCTGCGGCAGACCCTGTTCGTCAAGGGACGTAATTGCGATACCGCGCTTTATGCGCTCATCGACCAGGACTGGCCGGGCCTCCGGGCGCGCTTTGCGGCGTGGCTCGCTCCCGACAATTTCGGGGCGGACGGAGAGCAGTTGAAACCGCTCTCCGCCTTTTGACGCTCAGCCGACGCCGACGCCGAAGGGGTCGTCGACGGAATGCGCGGGCTTGGTGAACCACTCCGCGCCCTTGTCGGTCATAAAGATGTGGTCCTCGAGGCGGATGCCGAACTCGCCGTAGATCGCGATGGTGGGCTCGATGGAGCCGCACATGCCCGCATCGAGGGTCACGGGGTTGCCCTTCACGAAATAGGGCTCCTCGTGCACGTCCATGCCGATGCCGTGCCCGGTGCGGTGGGGCAGGCCCGGCACCTTGTAGCCCGGCCCGAACCCGGCGCGCTCGATCACGCCGCGGCAGGCATCGTCGATGCCGCCCGCCGGCGCGCCGGGTTTGGCGGCCGCGAAGCCTGCGGCTTGCGCCTCCTTGTCGAGGTCCCACACGCTGCGCTGACGCTCCGTCGGGGTGCCGAAGACGAAGCTGCGGGTGATGTCCGACATGTAGCCGTGCATCGCCGCGCCGCAATCCATCAGCACCATGTCGCCCTCCTCCAGGGACTGCGCGTAAGGAACGCCATGGGGATAGGCCGAGGCCTGCCCGAAGAGCACGCTCGCGAAGGGGCAGCCGCCGTCGAAGCCGGCCAGCCGATGGGCCCGGTCGAGGAAGCTCTGCACCTCGGTGGTCATCATGCCGGGAGCGAGAATGCGAGCGGCCGCGGCCTGGATCTCCACGGTGGTTTCCATGGCATGGCGCATGAGCGCGATCTCGTGATCGGTCTTGCGCTGCCGGCACCAGGAGGCCACCGGGCCAGACGCGATGTAGCGCCAGTCGCCCCCTTGCGCGCGGATCCCTTCCGTGACGAAGAAGCGGGCGTGATCGTCGATCGCGATGGTGCCTGAGGTGATGTTGCGCTCGCGCAGCATCTCGACGAAGAGCGCATAGGGGCTCTCGTCCTCCTCCCAGCCGTGCACCGTCTGCCCGACCTTCATGAGGGTTTTCAGCTTTTCGACCTCGAAGGCGGGCGAGAGATAGGCGACCTCGCCCTCGGCGGTGACGAGCGCGCCGATCATGCGCTCCGTCTGCCCGTGCTTCACACCGGTGAAGTATTGCAGGTTCGTGGTGCCATCGAGCCACAGGGCCGCAATGCCGAGTTCGCGCATGCGCTGTTGCGCCCGGTCGAGGCGGCGCAGATGTTCCTCGGTCTCGATCGGCGGCACCGCGTCGCGAACCGATTTGATCTTGGCGAGTTCCGCTTCCGCGTTCGAACCGCCCACTCCCACTGTCATGATGGTTCCCCCTTATTCTTGAATGCGTTTCGCGACGGCATCGGCGATGAGCCCGCGCACATCGGCGGCCAGCGCATTGAGGGAGGCGTCGTGCACGTACATCATGTGCCCGGCCTCGTAATAGGTCATGCGCACCCGGTCGCGGTTCACGCCATTGGTGATGAGCGAGAGCTCGCAGGCGAAGAACGGGGTGGCGAGATCGTACAAGCCGTTGGCGATCAGCACCTCGAAATTCGGTTGCTCGCGTAGGACCCGCGAGAGCCCAGGCGTCACGTTGACGGAGGTCGGCCACACGCGGGCAAAGCCCGCCGAGAGGTTGGGCTTGCCGAGCCAATCCCATTTCAGGAGCGCATTGCGGTTGAAGCCCACATAGGGGCGATCCATGACGATGCCGAGATTGCGCGAGAAGTGGTGGTTGGTGGCCGCCACATACGCCGTGTCGATGGCATAGCTCGACGAATCGGCTTCCGGCGCATCGCCCGCCTCGTCGGGATCGTAGCCCACATAGCGCGCATCGAGGCGCCCGACGGTGACGCCGCGCTCGCGCAGCAACTCCTTGCGGAAGCGCAGGGGATCCACGCGCAGGCGGCTGCGCACCAGCACGGTGGGCGAGATGCCGATGAAATGCGCCATACGCTCCGCGATGCCCCGGGCGGCGTCCGGATCGTTGGCAAGGCCCGTGAGAAGAGCTGCCGCGTATTCGGTCCGCGCGAAGGTGCGGGCCTCATGCAGGAAGGCCTCGCGGTCCTCCGCCTGCACCACGTCGTGATAGAGCGCGGTGGCGGCAAAGCCCGGGAAGTAGGCGACCTCGGGCAGGATGTTGCCGGGGTTGAAGCGCACCGTGTGGAAGTCGAGCACGGTGGAGATGAGGATGAGGCCGTTGAGCCCCGCACCCTGGAAGTCCCCGTGCATGCGCTCCGCCATGGCGACCGCGCGGGTAGTGCCGTAGCTCTCGCCCGCGAGGAAGCGGGGCGAGTTCCAGCGCCCGTTCTCGGTGAGCCAAACCTTCACGAAATCGACGATGGAGCGGGCATCCTGCTCCACGCACCAGTAATCTTCGATCTTGCCCTCGCCCACGGGACGGCTGTAGCCGGTGCCCACGGGATCGACGATCACCACGTCCGTGAGATCGAGGGGCGCATGCTCATTGTCCACGACCGGGAACGGCGGCGCGCCGGCGCTCCTGGCGTCGGAGGGCACAACCACGCGCTTTGGGCCGAAGAGGCCGAGATGCAGCCACATGGAGGAGGAGCCCGGCCCGCCGTTGAATACGAAGGTGACGGGGCGCTCGGCGGGATCCTTCACGTCCTCGGCCAGATAGGCGGCCGAGAAGATGCTGGCGCGGGGCTCGCCGGCCTCGTCGCGGAGATAGGTCTCCGAGGCCACCGCCCTGTAGGCCACCTTGCGCCCGCCGAAGCTGCCGGAATGGCGGCTCTCGAAACGGCGCGGCTCGGGGATCGGCTTCTTGGACGGGGGGGCGTCGTCGTTCTTCTTGTCGGTCATGGATCTCTTCGGATGAGGACTTGGAGGTCGGTCGGGAGCGCCGTGCTAGGTCGGCACGATGGCCCATTCCATGTCACGGGGCGTCTTGAGCAGGGATTCGGGCGCTGTCTTGCCCACCACCATGGTATCGTCGATGCGGTAGCCGCCGAGGCCCCAGATGTAGATGCCGGGCTCGCAGGAATAGACCTCGTTCTCCAGGAGCGGTCGCTCCAGGAACGCCATGTCGTCCGGGAATTCGTGGCCCTTGATGCCCATACCGTGGCCCGTGCGGTGAAAGACGCAATCCTGGAAGCCCGCCGCCTCGATGGCGCTCATGGCGGCACGGTCGATGGCGGCAACCGGATTACCGGCGACGTATTGCGCCTGCGCGGCGAGGTTTGCAGCGAGCGCAGCGTCGTGGGCACGAAAATGCCGCTCGTCGGTGGGGCGACCACAGAACAGGGTGCGCTCGTTTTCGACCACGAGGCCGTTGTAGCGGAAGATCACATTGGAGACGAGCACGTCTCCTTGGCCGAAGCGGCTCCCCGTCGGCGCACCGGTGCCGTGGGGCGAGGCGGCGGCGAGGCCGGAGAGCGTGCCCACGCGGATCTCCATGTTCTCGCCCGGAAAGCGCTCGGCCGCGAGATCGTGCATGCGGGCCTCGACGCTGCGGTCGCATTCCTGCACCACGCGGCCGGGCCGCACGCTGCGCTTCAGCTCCTCCATGCCGATATCGGTGAAGGCCGCACAGACGCGGAGCAGCGCAATCTCCTCGGCGTGCTTCACGAGGCGCAGATCCCGCAGGCGCCGGTGCATGGAGGTGAGCGTGAGGCCGTCGAGGATCTTCGGCACGCCGGCGAGCGCTTCCGTGATGCCGTCCGTGCCGTTGGTGCCGCGGGCCAAACCGTGCGCGTCGAGGAGTTCGGCCATGAGCTTCGGCCATTGCGGCGTGGTCCAGCCGTTCGATGTGGGCCGCGAATGCTCGGCATAGATGGTCACATCGTCGACCCAGAGCGTGCCGCGCTCGCGGGCCATGCGGATGTGGTTGGTGGAGAGCTCGTTCACCACCATGAAGGGCTGGCCCTGGCGGGGCACCACCACCGCGGTGGGACGCTCCCACGGCTCCACGTCCACATAGAAATTCGAGGCGTAGAAGGCGAAATCCACCTGGGTGAAGATCAGTCCGTCGAGGTTCTCGGCTTCCATGAGGCGGCGCATATCAGCGAGCCGCGCCTCGAACACGGCCTTGGAGAGGAAGGGCATGGGAGGTCTCTCTGCGCTTCAGATTCGGTGGGGTTGCGGCGCTGGTCGATCCAGCGCGGAAAGGTGAGCATCAGCGGGTGTATCGGCGTTGGACGATCCAGGCCGAGAGGACAGACAGGATCAGAGTCGAGAACATGAGCACGAAGGCGAGCGCGGCGCCGAAGGGCCAGTTCGATTGCTCGGTGATCTGCTCGTAGACCTTCGGCGCCATCACGTGGAAGCGCGGGCCGCCGAGCAGCACGGGCGTCGCATAGGCGTTCATGCACAAGATGAAGACGAGGAGCGTGCCCGCGATGACGCCGGGCATGGCGAGCGGCAGCACCACGCGGCGAAAAGCCTGGAGCGGCGTGGCTCCGAGATTCTGCGCCGCTTCTTCCAATGACACGCTCACGGTTTCGAGCACGCTCTGAATCGAGAGGATCATGAAGGGCAGCACCACCGCGATGATGCCCACCACCACGGCGGTCGGGGTGAAGAGGATTTCGATGGGCTGGTCGATGATCCCAAGCCCGATGAGGCTGCGATTGAGGAAGCCGCCATTGCCCATCACCGCCATCCACCCCGCCGCGCGCACGGCGTTGCCGACGAAGAGCGGGAAGACGGTGAGCATGATGAGCGCGCTCTTCCACTTGGCGGGCGCGCGGGCGACGAAATAGGCGACGGGCAGCGCCAGCACGAGGGTCGCGGCGGTCGAGATGAAGGCGATCTGGATCGTCCGCCACAGCACGTCGCGGTAGAAGCTGTCCGTGAAGAAGCGGACGTAGTTCTCGATCGAGAAGGCCTCGATCATGAATTCGAGGCGGTCGTAGCGGTTGAGGCTGTAGCGGAAGAGCAGCAGGATCGGGAACAGCAGGATGATGGCGATGAGGAACGTCGCCGGCGCCACGAGCCACGGCGTGCGGTCCCGCGTTCCCGGGATGCCGTCCGCGGCGGGAGTTCGCAGCGTCTGAACGCCTGCCGTCACTGGGATGTCCTCATGCCCTGCCAATCCTGAGAAAAACGGGCGCCCCACGGGGGCGCCCGGCCGTGGCGACGCCTAGCCCAGAACGTCGCGCTGCCACCACTCGCGCAGCGCGTTGTTGTTCTTGGCGATGTAGTCGTAATCCGGCACGATGAAGCGCTTCTGCTCCTCCGCCGTGAAGGTGAGCTTCTGCTCCAGGTCGGGCGTCAGCGGGGCGTTGTTGACGGTGGGCACATAGCCCATCTTCTGCGCGAAACCGCCTTGAGCCTTGGGCTCCAGCATGGCCTGCAGGAACTCGTAGGCCGCGTCCTTGTTCTGCGAGTTCCGCGGCACCGCCATCTCGAACAGGATCGGCGTGATGCCCTCCTTCGGCGCGATGTCCTTCACCGGGATGCCGCCGCTCGCCCACTGGAAAGCGCGGGCGCGCCACATGGGCGTCATCCAGATCTCGCCCGATTGCAGGGCCGCGGCCACCGCCTCGTTGGAGGGGTAGACGCGGGCGCCGGCCTTCTTGAGCTCCATCATCTTCGCCTTACCGGGCTCGAAGTTGGAGCGGTCGCCGCCGGCGACGAGGGCTGCCGCATTGATGTTCTGGATGTAGAGGCCGTCTGCGAAGCCGACCTTGCCGGCATAGCGCGGATCCCACATATCCGCGAAGCCCTTGGGGTCCGCGTGGTTCGGGTTATAGACGAGGACGAGGCCGCTATAGATGTGCGGCGCCGCGTAATCCTTCGCGAGCGCGGGAATGAGGTTCTTGGAATTCGCGAACTTCGAGGTGTCGAGCTTCTCGAGCACGTTGGCGAGGGACATCTCGTACATGTCGATGTCGCTCAGGCCCACAACGTCCTGCGTGCCGCGGGGCAGGCGGCGCTCGGCGATAAGCTTGTTCTTGCGCGGCGGCGCATTGCCGACGTCGTACTGGACCGTGACGCCCTTCGGGGCGAGGAGCGGCTTCGAGATGTTCTCTTCCAGGAGGTTCTGGTAGTCGCCGCCCCAGGTGCCGACCACCACGGTCTTGCCTTGCGCGAAGGCGGAGCCCGGCATCATGGCGGCAGCGCCGGCGGCCCCGGCACCCATGAGGAAGTGGCGGCGGTGGATGGCGAGCAATTCGTCGAAACGCATGGTGGTCGTCTCCCTTCTGGTGATGGATGATCAGGCCGGTTGCGGCGCCGGCTCTTCGAGAATGAGGTTGGCATCGGCGCCCCAGGTGACGAGCACGTCCGAGCCGACGGGATAATGCCGGTCGATGGTCTGGTTCTGGCTGTGCACCGTGACGGTCTCGCCGCTCTCCAGGCGCACGATCGTTTCGATGATGGCGCCGAGGAACGTCACGAGTTCCACCCGGGCGCGGGCAGTGTTGGCGACCTCCGCCGTGCTGTCCACAGGCACGAGCCGCAGCTTTTCGGGCCGTACCGCGACCAGCGACGCCCCGGCAGAGGCCGGTCCTGCGAAACGCAGCGCCGTGCCGCCCGTGGTGCGGAAGATTCCCTCCCCCTCCAGGCGGCCCGAGAAGAAGTTGGACTTGCCCAGGAAGTCCGCCACGAAATGGGTGCGCGGGCGGTTGTAGAGCTCTTCGGGCGTGCCGATCTGCTCGATCTCGCCCTTGTTCATGACGATGAGGCGGTCGGCGACGGTGAGCGCCTCCTCCTGGTCGTGGGTCACGAACACGGTGGTGAGCCCGAGCTTGCGCTGCAATTGCCGGATCTCGATGCGCACGTCGTGGCGCAGCTTCGCATCAAGGTTGGAGAGCGGCTCGTCGAGGAGGAACACCTCGGGCTGCACCACGAGGGCGCGGGCGAGCGCCACACGCTGCTGCTGGCCACCGGAGAGCTGGCGCGGATAGCGCTCGCCGTAGCCTTCCAGCCGCACGAGCCTCAGCGCCTCCTCGACCCGCGGCGCGGCCTCGGCCTTCGGGACCTTTCGCATCTCGAGCCCGAACGCCACGTTCTGGGCCACGGTCATGTGCGGGAAGAGCGCATAGCCCTGGAACACCATGCCGGTGTTGCGCCGGTGCGGCGGCACATGGGTGACGTCCTTGGTCCCGATGGTGATGCGCCCCGAGGTCACGGGAATGAAGCCCGCGATCATGCGCAAGGTCGTGGTCTTGCCGCAGCCGGAAGGGCCCAGCAGCGCCACGAATTCCCCCTGCTGCACCGTGAACGAGAATTCCCGCACGGCGGCCACGTTGCCGTAATGCTTGCTGACCCGGGTGAGGACGACTTCGGACATTCACACGACCTTCAAGCACGCGGCGGAATCGGGAGGCATCACACCACCTTCGGGAACTCAGCGGGAACGAAAGGCATCACACCACCTTCGAGAGCTTGACGAAGCGGTCGGTGACCAGAAGCCCGATCCCGATGATCGTGACCTGCACGAAGGACACGGCCGCGACGGAGGGATCGAACTTCCATTCGAGATATTGCAGCAGCGCGATCTGGAGGGTGGAGCGCCCTGGCCCGATGAGGAACAGGGTCATCTCCAGATCCGTGAACGAGGCGATGAAGCTGAAGATTGCCGCCGCCACGACGCCGGGGCGGATCATCGGCAGCGTGATCCGCAGGAAGGTGGTGAGCGGAGTTGCGCCGAGGTTCATGGCCGCTTCCTCGATCGAGCGGTCGACGCCGACGAGGCTCGCGGAGATGAGGCGCACGGTCCACGGGATCGTGAGCATCACGTGGGCGGCGACGAGGCCCGGCAGCGTCGCGACGAAGCGCACGTCGGTCCAGATCTCGAGCTGCACGAAATAGATGTAGATCGCGGTGCCCGCGACCACGCCCGGCACCACGAGGGGCGAGAGCATCAAGGCGTTCAACGCCTCGCGGCCGGGGAAGCGCCCGCGCACGATCGCGAAACTCGCCGGGATGCCGAGGATGAGCCCCGCCACCATGGAAAAAAGGCCGACCTGGATCGAGGTCAGGAAGCCGTCCGTAAACGCTCGGTTGGCCCAGGCTCGCGTGTACCAACTCAAGGTGTAGCCCTGGGGCGGGAAGGTCACGATCTCGTTGGCGAAGAACGACACCCAGGCCACGAAAACCACGGGCATGAGCATGAAGGCAAAGACCAGCGCGACCACGAGCCGATAGGCGAAACGCCCCACCGCGAAGGTAGGCGGGCCGGGTCGTCGGTCGATGGCCTGAGCCGCAACCATCAGCTCTCCCTCAAATGTGCCGGAACGGTAGCACCGCGCAAAAGCGCGGCGCAAGCGAAGGGGTTTCCGGTCAGTGGAGCGTGTCCTTGACGGCGGTCCCGCCCTTCATGATGAGCGGCATGTGCCGCCCCTGCCCCGTGAGCACCGCGAGGTCTTTCAGGGGATCGCCGTCCACCACGATGAGATCCGCATAGGCGCCCTCGGCCACGACGCCGATCCGGCCCTCCATGCGCAGGAGCTCGGCTGCCACCGTGGTGGCGCTGCGGATCACCTCGTAGGCGTTGAGCACGCGACCGCGCAGGGTGAACTCGTCCGATTGGTGGCGGTGCATGTCGCCGAGGAGATCGGAGCCGTAGGCCATCTTCACGCCCGCATCGCGGAAGATCTCGAGCGAGTGCAGGCCGGCCCCGCGCACATGCGCGATCTTGGCAACCGAATCCGCGGGCAGGCCAAGCGACGCGCCCTCGTTGGCCAGCGCCTCGTAGGTGATCAGCGTCGGCACCGCAAAGGCGTCGCGCTCCGCCATGAGGCGGGCGGCATCGGCGTCCACGAGATTGCCATGCTCGATGCTGCGCACGCCGCATTCCACGGCTCGCGCGATGGCCGGCGCGGTATAGGCATGGGCGCACACATAGGTCGCGTGGTTCTGCGCCTCCTCGACGATGGCGAGGATCTCGTCGCGGGAATAGCCCATGAAGTGGATCGGATCGACGGGCGAGGCGACGCCGCCGGACGCCATGATCTTGATGTGGTCGGCGCCGAGCATGATCTCCTCGCGCACCGCCTGGCGGCAATTGTCCACGCCGTCGACCACGCGGGCGAGGTTCCCGAGCTGAGCATGGCAGAGGCAGAAGGCCTGGCGCCCGAAGCGGCCGCGAAAATCCCCGTGGCCGCCGGTCTGGCTCAGGGCGCGGCCTGCCGTCACGAGGCGCGGCCCCTGCAGGGTGCCCTCCTCCAGGGCGACCTTCACGCCGTAATCGGCGCCTCCCACATCGCGCACGGTGGTAAAACCACGCATGAGCATGTCGCGCAGCACGCCCACCGCGCGCAAAGCCGTGAGCGAGCTCGGCAGGGCGGAATTCATCTGAATGTTGACCACCACCGACACCACATGGACGTGGCAGTCGATGAGCCCGGGCATCAGGGTCATTCCGGCAAGATCGATCACCCGGGCGGAGGAGGATTGCAGCGGACGGTCCGAGACCTCGCGGATGAGGCCGTCCTCCACGAGCACATGGCCGTCGCGAGCCTCAGGGGCCGTGCCGTCGACGATGCGCGCATTGGCAAACAGAACCTGCCCCATGGAGCCCTCCCGAGTCGCGGCGGGCAGGATGGACCATCGGGATGGGATCGCAAACGGGTTTTACGGATCGTTCATGTGCATGAACGGCCAGTTCAGGCGCTGGTCATGCGCTCTCCGGCAAGGTGGCGCCTCGAAACATGGGAGGTTGCCATGACCTTGTGGAAAGGCGCCCTTCTGGCGCTCTCGATGATCGCCGTTTCGCCCGCATGGGCCGGCGAAGCGGCGCAGGACACCGCGTCCCAGCATCACGAATGGGCGCGGAAATTCGCCCCGACCGTCTCCTCGGCCGACGCTCTCGGGATACCGTCGCTCGCCGAGCCGGCGACGGAGCCGGCTCCGGGCACGTGCGAGCGAACCGAGCTGGTGTTCGGCCGGATGCCCGTGCAGCGGTGGCGCATCGGCACCTGCGTCTAGCACCCATCGGCGGGTGGGAGGGAGGCGGAGCTGTCCGCCTCCCAGAGGCACGTCAATCGAGCCGACGACGAGGAAGTGGTCGTCAGGCCGAGAGCGAGCCCAGCACCACCATCGTGGTGATCGTCAGGCCGAGAGCGAGCCCAGCATCACCATGGCGGTGGTCATCAGGGTGATGGACGACAGGAAGCCCACGAAAGCCCTGGTGAAGGATGGGGCGGCGGGGGCAGTGGCGGAAACCTGGGTCATAGGGCTCTCCCGATCTCGGGTGGCGATGGAGAGGTGATACGCCCCCGCTTCCCGGCCCGGTGTGCGGCGCAGCACATGGGCGAATGCCCTCGCCGGCACCCTTGCGGGCTGGCGGCCCGCGCGCCATGACAGGCGCATGCCTAAACCCGAACCTGTCCGGCCGCTTGAGGCCTATCCGTCCCGCACCTCGGCCGACATCCGCTATTCCGATCTCGACCGGCAGGGCCACGTCAACAATGCGGTCTTCGCCACCTTTTCCGAGATCGGCCGGGTGGCCTTTCTCTACGATCCCGAGCGGCCCCTGGCGCCGGAAGGCGCGACCTTCGTGATCGCACGCTTGGAGATCGACTTTCGAGCGGAGTTGCACTGGCCCGGGCGCGTCGAGATCGGGACGGCCGTGGCCGAGATCGGCAACAGCTCGTTTCGCCTCGTGCAGAGTCTCTTCAGTGCCGGGCAGCCCGTGGCATCCGCGGCAGCCGTTCTGGTCATGATGGACGGCGCGACCCGGCGAGCCATGGCGCTCCCGCCGCAAAGCCGCGCCATCCTGGAGACGCTGCGCCTGCGCTGACGCGACCTGCGGGAGCGGCGGGGTGCCGACCGGCCAGCCGTTACGAGGCGTGCCCCGAGCGGCCGGACAGCGGCTCCTTGAGGGCCACCGTTCGCCCGTCCGGGTCACGCACCCAGGCGGTGCGGAAGCGGCCGTCGAGGTCGTCGTCGGGATCGGCCAGAACGAGAACGCCGCGCCCTTTCAAACCCTCGATCTCCTCATCCACATCGCTCACGAGCACCTCGACGGGCTGAGGCATCACGGAAGCGGTGGTTTCGACATCGGTTGGCCGCGGGGCGGCCGGCACGTCGGCCTCGGCGATCTCGACGAGCGCACCGCGACGCGTCAGCACGACGAGGCGTCCCTGCACGGTCGTGCGATCGGCGACGACGCGGAAGCCGAGGTTGTCCCGGTACCAGGCCGCGGCGGCGTCGACGTCGATGGAGCGGAGCGCCCGGGCGTCGATGGCCGGCGCCGGTTCGGCGCGCACGGCGGTCCCGAAGGGCAGAGCGACGGTCAAAGCCAGTAGCGCAGGAGCGAGGGAGCGGAGCAGCGGTTTCATGGGTTCCGGAGTTCTGGCCCGCGGCCGGTTGGCGGCGGGCGACCGCCACACCTACGCTCCCGTAGCCGGCTCGGATGTGCGCCAGGGCACATGAGCCCCTCTTGAACGGCGCCCTCCCCCGACGGGTGCCCCATGTGCGCTGATGCACCGATGGCCCGGCCCGCGATGTTTACCTCTCGTGGTGCTCGCAAACCTGATGGAGGGTCGCATGAGCCCACGTCGCCTTCACCGAGACTTGTCCAAGGCCGCCGTGCTGCCGCAGGCGCCATCGGATTGGGACGCCCTCGTCGTTCTGATGCCGATCCTGGCCGTCGCGTGGATCGCGGTGGCATCCGTGTGGAGCGCGCAGGTGGTGGGGCTGATCTAGGTGCAGGCCGCACCAACCCAGAGCGCACGAGCGGTGGGGTTCCCGCCTCGCTGTCCAGCGCCTTGCGGACCGGTGCACGTCCTTGCGCCGATCCGTCCATCGCCACCGGGGGCCGGTACAGTTCGCGCCTACCCGTCCGGCGGCCTGCGGACTGGTACAGTTCGCGCCTACCCGTCCAACGCCTTGCGGACCGCTTCGGCAAGATCCTTGCGGCGGCTCGGCTTGCGCAGCAGGGGCGTCTGAGGGTCCGGGCGCCCGTGCTGCTCGAACACCTCTTCCGGATAGCCGGAGGTGAGAAGCACCTTCAGCTCCGGCCGGATCGCCCGCGCGTGGCGGGCGAGCTCCACCCCGCTCATGCCGTGGGGCAGCACCACATCCGTGAAGAGGAGATCGAACTCCCGATCGTCCTGCAGCAGCGCCAGAGCCTCGGGGCCGCTCCCCACATCCGTGACCTCGTAGCCGAGGTTGGCGAGTTGGGAGGACACGAAGAGCCGCACGCTCGGTTCGTCCTCCACGAGCAGAACCCGCTCATGACCTTTCCGGAGGTCGCCCGCCTTGCCGACCTCCGAAGCGGGCTGCACGGCATTGCCGATGGCGGGCAACAGGATCGTCACGCTCGTGCCTTCGCCGGGGGTGCTCCTGATCGAGACATGCCCCCCGATTGCTGGGCGAAGCCGTAGACCATGGAGAGGCCGAGACCCGATCCCTTGCCGACCTCCTTCGTGGTGAAGAAGGGCTCGAACACCCGTGCCAGCACGTCGGGTGTTATGCCGGTGCCGGTATCCGTTACGCTCACGAACACCACAGGCTGCCCGATGGGGAGAGGCTGCTCGCCTAGTCCCGCGGTCCGTGCGCCGGTCGCCAGCGTGAGCACGCCGCCCCTCGGCATGGCATCGCCCGCATTGACGGTGAGGTTGAGGATGGCGCTTTCGAGGAGGGCACGATCCGTCAGGGCCGATTGGGGACCCGGAGCGAGATCGGTGCGGATCTCGATGTGTTCGCCCAAGGTGCGTCGCAGCAGGGGCACCATGCGCGACACCACCCGATCGAGCTGCAGCCGCTCGGCCTTAAGGGACTGACGCCGCCCGAAGGCGAGGAGATGCTGGGTGAGCTCGGCGCCCCGGCTCGCCGCCTCGCCGATCATCTCGGCGAGGGCTTTCAGGTGCGATGCGGTGCTCTCCTCGGCGAGCACTTCCGCATTGCCGAGGATGACGGTGAGCAGGTTGTTGAAGTCGTGCGCGATGCCGCCGGTGAGCTGGCCCACCGCTTCCATCTTCTGCGCCTGCTGGAAGCGGGCCTCGAGTTGCTGGCGTTCGCTTTCCGCCTGCCTCTGATCGGTCAGATCGGTGGAGACGCCCCGATACCCCAGGAAGGCGCCGTCGGGATCGAACAGCGGACGACCGCTGCTCGACAGGTAGCGCTTGCGCCCCGCCGCATCGACCAGCGAGTACTGGAAATTCCTGAACGGCAGGTGCCGCCGCATGGTCTCCACATGCAGGGCCCAAAGCGGATCGTCGAGATCGGCATCCGCAGCCTCCCAGCGGGTCTTCCCGAGCTTTTGCTCCTTAAGGTCGAGGCGACGTCCGTCCTCCGCGCCCTCGAAGCGCGTGATGCGCAGATCCGCATCCGTCTCCCACAGCCAGTCCGAGGCGATCTCCGCATAATCCCGGAACCGAGCCTCGCTTTGCTGCAGGGCGCGTTCCGCCTGCACCTGGTCCGTCACATCGTGACCCTGGGCGAAGATGCCCGCGGTGCGGCCGCCGGCGTCCACGATCGGCTGCCAGACGAAATCCACGTAACGCCGCTCCCGCGGCGCGCCTGGAATGCGCTGGAGCCAGAGGGGCATGCGCTGGCCGAGGAAAGGCCTGCCCGTGCGGTAAACGTCGTTGATGAGATCGAGAAGACCCTGCTCCACAAGCTCGGGCAGGGCCTCGGCCGCCGGGCGCCCGACCAGCGGGCGACGACCGACGAGCTGCTCATACGCCTCGTTGACGAACTCGAACACGTGATCCGGCCCGCCGAGAACGACAACGAAACCCGGCGCCTGCTCGAAGAGCCGCCTGATCTGCTCCCCATTGCCACGAAAGGCCTCGGCAACGGCCCGGGCGGACACCACCGGCCGCCCGAGTCCATGGAAGGAGGCATCGCTTGCCGTGAAGGTCCAAGCGAGGCGGCGATAGGATCCATCACCCTGGCGCATGCGCGCCTCGAGGGTGATCGGGTCGGCGCCCTCCCGCAGCCGCGCGATCTCGGCCTCGGTGACGGGGCGGTCTTCCGGATGCGCGAGATCGAGAAAGGGTCGGCCCGCCAAGTCCCCCGGGCGCCAGCCGAGGGCGGTCTCCCAGGCGGGATTGGCCGCCAGGATGGCAGTGTCCCGCCCCGTCACCACCAGAAGATCGCGGGAGAGACGCCACAGGGGATCATCCCCTGCAGCCAAGGGCGGGCTTCGCGGTGTCGACTTCCGGTACGCACACATCCTGGGAACAACTCCCAGCCGAGCCCCGGGCTCCGTAAAGACCCTATCCGGTGTTCAAATCGGACCTTCACCTGCAGGTTGCGGGACCGAGGGGCAGGCTGCTGGGCTCCTTTCCATGCCCGCAGGCTGGTCGCGACGGCCTATTCGGACCCCAGAAGACGGGCGCCTGCGGCCGCGGCTGCCGCACGGCTCGTGACGCCGAGAACGCGAAAGAGCGCGGCGACGTGCACCTTGACCGTGCCCTCGCCGAGATTCAGCGCCCGCGCGATCTCCTTGTTGGAACGCCCCGCCACCAGGTGTTCCAGAACCTGCCTTTGGCGGACCGTGAGAGAGGGCTCCGGCGCTTCGGCACGGGCGAGACTGTTCGCGAGCGGCAGGTTGGGCTCACCCATCGTGGTGCTCAGATCGGCGATAAAGGCCGGGACGTAGATCACGCCTTCCGTGATGGAGCGCAGGGCCCGGGCGAGTTCCGCAACGCCAAGATTCTTCGGCACGTAGCCATGGGCGCCGGCCTCAAGGGCCAGGAGCACGTCGATCCGGCGGGTGGAGGCCGACACGACAGCGGCCTGGGTTTCGGGATAGAACTCCCGCACCGCGCGCAGGCTGGCGGCGCTTTCCATGCCGGGCATTGCCAGGTCGAAGAGCGCCAGCGACACGCCCTCGGTCTCCGAGAGGCGCTCCACCGCCTCGTCGAGGGAGGCTGTTTCCAGCACCTCCGTGAAGCCGAGCTGGGAGGTCAGGATGGACTTGAGCGCCATCCGAAAGAATTCGTCGTCGTCCGCAACCAGAGCGGTCTTGCCCACAACCCCCATCGGCTTGCCCTTCCCGGTTCTGCCGTCGACAGCGCGACGGTTCTTGGCCGCTTGTGTTCAAGCGGGACCACATTACAAGAAGCCTAACCCTAATTCTGCCTGTAAATTTCGCAGATTCCGCCCAACTCCTGGGGGAGCGTTCACGATCTCCTATAGAGCCGGACACCTTGACAGAATCAAGCGCACACGTTGCAGGAATTGTCGGGGTGGGGCCGAGTAGCACGCTCACGTTGTGGGAAGACGCCTGAGGGGCACGGGAGGGAGCAGACGTCGTGGCCCCAGGAGCCAAGCCAACCATCCTCCTCGTCGAGGACGAGCCCGGCATTCGCCAGTACGTGGCCGCGCAGCTGCGTGGGCTCGGCTATGCGGTGATCGAGGCCGAGGATGGGTTGACGGGGCGCAAGGTGCTGGAGGGCACCGAGGGGATCGATCTCCTCCTCACCGACGTGGTGCTGCCGAACGGGGTTAGCGGCCTCAACCTGGCCCGCCAGGCCCAGGCTCTGCGGCCAAGCCTCAAGGTTCTGCTGGCCTCCGGCTTCTCGGCCACCGCCTTCGAGGCGGAAGGTGGGACCAATCTGCCCCTGCTCAAAAAGCCCTTCAAGCGCCAGGAGCTCGCGGAAGCGGTCCAGCGGGTGCTCGACGCACCCGCGCAAGCGACACCCCATTCCTCCGGCGCGGATGCATCGCGCGGGCGCATCCTCGTGGTGGACGATCTCGACGAGAACCGTCGGTTCGTCATGACCCTCCTGAACAAGGCCGGCTACGCGGTCGGCGGGGCCGCGAACGGGCTGGAGGCCATCGCAGCCGTCGAGACCGGCGACTACGATCTCGTCTTCATGGATGCGCAGATGCCGGAACTCGACGGCATCGAGGCCACCCGCCGCATCCGCGATCTGCCGGCCCCGGCCGGCGAGGTGCTGATCATCGGCCTGTCCGCCGGCAACCTGCCGGAGCAGATCCGCGCCATGGAAGCGGCCGGCATGGACGATTACGTCACCAAGCCGTTCCGCCGGGCGGAGTTGCTGGAGAAGATCGTGGCCTGGGGGGTCGGAGCCGGGCCGGCGGTCGATGCGGCCGTGCCTCAGATTGCGGAGGCCGCGCCGAAAAGCGGCAGCATCGACATGAACCCTCTCGCCGCGGGTTTTCGGGACGTCGTCGCGCTTCTCGGGCGGGAGACGGCGCTCCTCGCGCTTGGGCGCTTGGAGCAGCAGATCGGCGCGATGTTTCCCGCCAGCAGCTCCCCGGACCCGCAGGTTCTCGCCCGTCAGGCCCACGCCCTTGTGGCTCAGGCCGGCCTGCTCGGCTTTCGCGATCTCGCCGACAGCGCCAGCCGCCTCGAGAAGGCCTGCCTCGGGCATGGTGATGTGGACGAAGCCTACCGTGCGGCCGCGGCCGTCGCGCAAGCGGCTTTAGCCACATCCGAAGGGTTGAGGCAGTCGGGGAGCTAGCCGCCCAGTTTGATCGTGTGCGGTTTAGCGCGCCGCACCCGCTGCCCCAGCCGGCGCAGCGCCTCCAGCGCCTGGTGGGCGCGTCGAATAGGCTCGAACCACCTGCGCGGTGCGCTGCCCGTCGCCATCGATGTCGAGATTGCGGGCGTGGGGCGGCCAGGGATCGGTGGTTTGCACCACCTTGTTCCAGGCCTGTGCGTCGCCCGCCGCGAAGGTGACCGTGTCGTGCCGGTTGTAATAATCCGAACAGGCGCCGAGCCCCATGAGGAGGACTGCAGGGCCGATCAGCTTCATGAGCCTCATCTACTTCACCATCTGGGTTTTAGGGGCGGTTGCGGCTTTCGGCTGGCCCTTCGCGGGCTTGGCGCTCGGCAGATCGACCACGTGGCCGTAGGGCCCGATCACGCCGGTGCCGTCCTGGAACTTCTTGATCGTCTTGTTGTCGACTTCGAGAGCGCCGAGGAGGAAAAACTCCACGTCGTTGCTGGGCTTCGTCTTGTCGAGCGGCGTCGCGAGCGGGCGCCCCGGTTTCGTGGGCTGCACCAGACGGGGGTGACGATGATGACGAGATCGGACTCGTCCTTTTGAAACTCGGAGGAGCGGAAGAGCGCGCCAATGACCGGCAACTGCCCAAGCCAGGGCAATTGCTGCTGGTTCTTGTTATGTACGCTTCGGAGCAGCCCCGCGATCGCAAAGCTTTGCCCGTCGCGTATCTCGACAGTCTTGTTAGTCCGCCGGGTATCAAGCACTGGCCTGCCGTTCACGAAGGATGCGACATCGCTCACCTCCGGTTCCAGTCGCAGGTTGATGAGACCATTTTCGAGAACAGTAGGAGTGAAATTCAGCTTGATCCCGAACTCCTTGAAGGCCGTCGCCGTCCGGCCGTCGCCTGCTGGAACGTCATAGGGAACCTCACCACCGGCCAGGAAGCTTGCGTTTTCGCCGGACATCGTAACGAGGTTTGGCTCGGCAAGCCGGCGTCCGAGGCGCTTCTCCTCAAGGGCTTGGATAAGTATGTCGGCTTGGATGCCCGCCCCAAGAATTGAGGCAACGAATGTCCCGAACGGCGCAGCCCCGCTTGGCAAGTTTGGATTGTATGTGTTGGTCAGGTTCGGCACACGCGTCTCTGGCGGCCGATAAGCTCCCGTGGTGATCCCTTGACCTGTAACCGGATCTCGGATCGCGAAGCTCACGCCCTACACTGCGATTGACCTCCACGAACCGCACCTCCAGCATCACCTGCTGACCGCCGGTCACGCGCAACGCGTTGACCACGTTGTCCCCGTATTGCGCCGCGAGTTCCAGGATCTTGCGGAGCGCGATCGCGTCCGGAACGGTGCCCGTGAGGCGCGTGCGGCCGTTGATCGACTCCACCTTCACGTTCGCCCGCGGCACGGCCTCGCGGATGGATTCCGCGAGATCGGGGGTGTCGGCGCCGACCTCCACGTTGATCATGCCGACGAGGATGTCGCTCGGATCGTAGATCGCGACGTTGGTGCGCCCTTCGGTGCGCCCGAGGATGTAAAAGGACTAGCCCGTCGTCGGCACGGCGCTCGCAATCGCCGGATCGCCCACCACGAGACGGCCGAGATCGGTCGCGGTGCGGGCGGTGATGAACTGTCCCCGCGCCACCTGCAGCTCCGTGCTGGCGCGCCCGCGGTTGAAGCTGATCGTTCGATCCTGCGCCTGCGCCGACAGGCTGTCCGCCCATCCGCTCCAGAGGGCGCCCGCAAGCATGAGCCCGCGGAACGTCGTCCGGGCCCTACGCCCCATCGTCCAACCCCACTCGCCGCTCATCGGACCCGGTCTGCCCTTCGTGTCTCCCGCGGGTGGGGAGCGCTTGACGCCATCCTCAATGATCATGGTTAACGGCTTCTTAACCCAGATTGGAGGAAACAAGATGAGACGGTCCAACGGAGCGCCTTCAGGTGAGACCACCGCCGAGAAAGGCGTGTAGGATACGAATGCGCCGCGGGCGCAGCGAGGGGTCGTAACGGAACCATGGAGACGCAACCGGAACGGAGCTGGAAACATCGCAATGTCAGAGGCTTAGTCCATCTGCCTGCCTTGGCCCAGACTGCCATCCGGCCTAGGCTGCATGCTCGGCCACGGGGGGTTCGTGCAAACCGCGCGCCCCTCGCGGGCAGGGCCACACTAACGTTTCGAGAGGCGACCGCTCCCAGCGGATTCGCCCGCATTCCACGGGGTTTCACCACATGAGGGCATCCGTCCGGGACTCCCGCCCCCCGCCTCGGCGGGCAGGCCGCAGCCTGACGCGGGCCGCCCTCGTGCTGCTCGGTGGCCTCGCGCTGGCGGGATGCACCGGCACGGACGGGCCGATCTTTTCGAGCTTCGCCAACCGGACCACCAACACGGACCTGCCCACCACGGTGGATTACTACCCGGACCACGAGGTCCACCACGTGGCGAAAACGCATTTCCAGCAGGAGAATTACGGCCACGCAGCCCGGTATTTCGAACGCGCGGTGGAGGTGAATCCCGGCAATGCGGAGGCCTGGCTCGGGCTGGCGGCGTCCTACGACCGCATCCGCCGCTTCGATCTCGCGGACCGCGCTTATCGCAAGGCGGGCGAGTTCATCGGCCACCGGGCCGAGTACTTCAACAATGTGGGCTATTCGTATCTGCTGCGCGGCGACGTCGTGAAAGCGCGCGACGCGCTCCTGGAAGCCTACCGCCTCGATCCCGACAACCTCGCGGTGCGCAACAACCTGGCGCTGCTGCGCGAGAGCGTGCGCCGCGCGAACCGGGACTGACGCCTCCGGGCCTAGAACGCGGTGCGCTGGCGGATCGCAGCCGACAGCGTGCCCTCGTCGAGATAGTCGAGCTCGCCGCCGACCGGCACGCCGTGGGCGAGCTTGGTGACGCGCACGGGAAGATGCGCAAGCAATTCGGTCACGTAATGGGCGGTCGTCTGGCCCTCGACGGTGGCGTTGAGAGCCAGGATCACCTCTTTCACATCCGCCTCGGCGGCGCGCGCCACCAGCGTGTCGAGGTTGAGGTGCTCGGGCCGCACGCCGTCGAGAGGCGAGAGCACGCCGCCGAGCACGTGGTAGCGCGCCGACACCGCGCCCGAGCGCTCCAGGGCCCAGAGGTCCGACACATCCTCCACGACCACGAGGATCGAGGGGTCGCGGCGCGGATCGCGGCACACGGTGCAGGGATCGGCCGTGTCGACGTTGCCGCAGGAGCGGCACACCACGATGCGCTCGTTCGCAACCCGCAGGGCCTCGCCCAAGGGGGCCAGCAGGGTCTCGCGGCGCTTCAAGAGATGCAGCGCGACGCGCCGCGCCGAGCGCGGGCCGAGGCCGGGCAAGCGCGCCAGCAGCTGGATGAGGCGCTCGATCTCGGGACCGGCGATGGATTGAGGCATGGTGGAGCGGTACCGGACAGGCTCCCGGCGGGCCAGCCGAGAGCGCAGGTGAGATGGGTTAAACCCTTATATAGGAACGATTTTCGCCTGATCCAGGCGGGGCATCGCAGCCTCTTCAGGAGAGCCTAGAACAGCTTCATGCCCGGGGGCAGGGGCAGCCCCTTGGTGATCTCGGCCATGCGGTCCTGCATGGTGCGCTCGGCCTTGACTCTGGCATCGTTCATGGCGGCGACGATGAGATCCTCCAGGATCTCCTTTTCGTCCGGCACCATGAGAGAGGGGTCGATGGCGATCGCCTTCAGGGCCCCCTTGCCCGTCACCTTCACGGTCACGACCCCACCGCCGGAGGCGCCCTCGACCTCCAGGTTGTCGAGTTCGGCCTGCACGTCCTGCATCTTCTGCTGCATGGCCTGCGCTTGCTTCATCAGGCCCATCATGTCGCGCATGGTCAAACTCCGTGAGGGATCAAAGATCGTCGTCCAGTTCCGTCTCCCGCGCGGCCTCGGCATCGGGCTCGCCCAGGATTTCGGTTTCGGCGCTGTCGCCGCCTTCTTCGGCCGAGCGGCCGCGGACGTCGACGATCTTGGCGCCGGGGAAGCGGGTGAGAACGGCTTGCACCAGCGGATGGGCCTCGGCCCCGCGCTTGCGCTCGCGTTCGGCGGCCTGCGCCTGCTCACGGAGCGTCGGGGCGCCGGGTTCGGACGACAGGGCCACCATCCAGCGGGTGCCGGTCCAGCCCTGGAGCGCCTTGGCGAGATCGTTCGCGAGCGTCCGGCTGCCGCCTTCCGCGAGGTTGAACTCGATGCTGCCCTCCTCGAAGCGCACGAGGCGCACGTCCCGTTCGAGCGCCGCCTTGAGCACGATGTCGCGCTGCTCGCCGGCAAAAGCGACCACGTCTTCAAAGCGGCGCAGGCGCACGGCCGGCGCGGCCTCGGCTTGCAGCACTGGGCGCGGCTGCGGGGCGGGCTGCGAGGCCGCGAGGGCGAGGTTGGACGAAGGACCGGCGGAGCGCGGCGCAGCGGACGAAGGCGGGGGACCGCCAGCGGGAAGAGGCGTGCCGTCGCGGAGCGCCCGTAGCGCCTCGTCCGGGGTCGGCAGGTCGGCGGCGTAGGCGAGGCGCACCAGCACCATCTCGGCCGCGGCCACGGGACGGTTGGCGGCCTGCACCTCGGGCACGCCCTTGAGCAGGATCTGCCAGGCGCGCGAGAGGGTGCGCACGGTGAGCTTGCCGGCGAAATCGAGACCGCGGCTGCGCTCCACTTCCGTGAGCGCCGGGTCCTTGGCGGCATCGGGGATGAGCTTGAGGCGCGTCACCACATGGGAGAACGCAGCCAGTTCCGCCAGCACCACCGCGGGGTCGGCGCCCGCATCGTACTGGTTGCGCAGGATCGAAAAGCTTGCCGGCACGTCGCCGCGCATGGCGGCCTCGAACAGGTCCACCACCTGAGCGCGGTCGGCGAGGCCCAGCATGTCGCGCACGGTGTCGGCCGTGACGCGGCCGGCGCCATGGGCGATGGCCTGGTCGAGGAGCGAGAGCGAATCGCGCGCCGAGCCCTCTCCGGCGCGTGCGATGGCGGCCAAGGCATCGGCCTCCGCCTCCACCCCTTCCGAGCGGCAGATTTTCCCCAGATGGGCGATCAGCGTATCGGCCTCGATGCGCCGCAGATCGAAGCGCTGGCAGCGGGAGAGGATCGTGACCGGAACCTTGTTGATCTCGGTGGTCGCGAAGATGAACTTCGCGTGCGGCGGCGGCTCTTCCAAGGTCTTCAGGAAGGCGTTGAAGGCGCCGGCCGACAGCATGTGGACCTCGTCCACGATGTAGACCTTGTAGCGCGCCGAGACGGGGGAATAGCGCACCGCGTCGTTGATCTGGCGGACATTGTCGACGCCGTTGTTGGAGGCGGCGTCGATCTCCATCACGTCGATGTGCCGGCCCTCAATGATCGCCTCGCAATGAAGGCCCATCTCGTCGAGTTCGACGGTCGGTCCGCCGGTGCCGTCCGGGCGCTGGAAATTGAGGCCCCGGGCCAGGATGCGGGCGGTCGTGGTCTTGCCGACCCCGCGCACGCCCGTGAGCATCCAGGCCTGGGGGATGCGGCCGGTCTTGAACGCGTTCGACACTGTGCGGACCATGGCGTCCTGGCCGACGAGATCGGCGAAGGAGCGCGGCCGGTATTTTCGCGCCAGCACGCGGTAGGGAGCAGGTTTTTCAATAGCAGCGAGACCCGGGAGACCGGGCTCGTCGGCCGCCGGAGTCGTCAAGCCCGGCAGGCCGGGCTCACCGGCGGAGGAGCGAGAGGACAAACCTGGCAGGGCCGGCTCGTCGAAAGGGGCGGTGCCGGCTGTGGTCTCTTCCATCGGCCTTGGGAAGCTTTGAGGTGTGCAGCGCTCGACCGCTCGGGAGCGCGAGGGTGGGAGGCTGGACGAAGACCCGTTCGGTCTCGTTAGGGCTGCTTCCTTCCGGACCTGACCCGGTTGGCGAGTGAGACGTCCCTCGCCAACCTCCCGCCGCCTATATGGTCGGTTTGGGGGCGGGACGCAAGCGGAGCGACGTCCCTCCTTGGCCTAAGGGAGGGAGGCCTAAAGGGCCGGGTGGGATGAGAGCTTACTACCGAAGAAGGCACCTCGTCTCCCCCTCCCCCGCGTGCGGCGGGGAGGGACTCAGGGTGGGGGGTGCCGGGCGTGGATCGCCGTCCCCAGGACGAGGCACCTCCCTCCCCTCAGGGGAGGGGTAGGGGTGGGGGGTGTTCGCCGCAGGCGAGCTCTAGGCCCGGTGGTGCAGGACGCGCCGCCATCAGCGTCGCGCAGTG
>JAESFT010000328.1_pt1 | contig 35641 bp, 29 predicted proteins | sample 9269451 | NCBI WGS metagenome assembly JAESFT01 (sample SAMN14502557, study PRJNA617106) | algae metagenome | isolation source: Scytonema hyalinum WJT4-NPBG1 and co-occurring heterotrophs from well... | place: USA: Mojave Desert, Joshua Tree National Park, California | collected 2006-05-25
TGGCGGGCGACCGCGATCACGTCACGACGGAACTCCTCCGGGAACGGCTTGGGCACGATGACGATCCTTCCAGCGAGGAACGCGTCCTCACAGGTCAGGAGTCAACCGAACCCTGGGCAGTCCCCCCCTCAGCGTGGTGGAAGCGGTCGTGCTGGTCGAGCCCGGCGGCGAGCACGAGTGCGGCGCATTGCGGGCACACCGCGACGGGCAGGACCCTCCAAGTGGTGAGCAACCGCAGAAAACGCCGCCGTCCAGCAGGGGCCATGATTCGCCGCCGGCGGCGGTTCACGTCGGTCCCGACGCGGACCAGATCCGCCCGCCATCGGCGTGCTCGCGAGCGTGTATCGCGGCGGCCCGCTCCACCAGCGCGAGCAGCTCGCCCACCGTCGCCCGCGACATCAGGCCCTGCTCGTGCTGGCCATCGATTCGAGCGCGGAGCCGAACCACGACCTGCTGCGGAGTGATATTGCAGGTCGAGGCAACATCATGGAGCGAAGCGCCATGCTCCAGAGCCTGGATCTGCGTGATCCACTCCCATCGCGTCGCGGACTCGGCGAGGGCTCGGCCCGTGGCGAGGGCGTCGAGCGCCGCGGCCCGTAAACGCCCAGGTGACCCCGGCTGCCCGATGCCGTGACGGGCATTGGTGAGTACGTTTTCGTTGAGAATGAGCGCATCGAGCAGTTCGAGTCGGGGCGCCTCGGCCAGGACCGGCGGCCCTTGAAGGTCGTCAGGGCGGTGACGGTGGCCGTCCGCATTGGGTGGGAAGGTGTGAGACACGGTCGCCTCCTGGGGCGATCGAGGGCCCGGCCGGTGTGTCCGCACCGCGTCCGGGCCCGCCTGATCTTCGGACAGCCAAGCGCTGTCAACCATAGTCAACCGCGACAGAGAGCGACAGGTGCCGTCGGATTCCGCCTAACGTGACCCCGTGAGCAGGGACGATGTGGTGTCGAGCACCGAACTTGCGAAGGCATTGGGCCTGTCGTCGCGCTCCATCCAGCGGTACGTGAAGGCCGGGATGATCACTCCTCTGTATGTCACCCCCGGCGGGCACTACCGCTGGAGCGTCACTTCTGTCGTCGAGCAGCTTCGCAAGCAACGTCAGCGCGACGAGCAGGACTGACGACCGGGCGGGCACCGGCGCTCGCGGAGCCGGGCCCGGTCGCGCAGCCGCCGGCGGGCGGTCAGCTGGTGGGCGTGGTCGTCGCAGGCGAGGCGATCCACACAGTGAGGCAGCGCTGGGCGTAGGCGCGGAGACCGACGAGGGTCACCGCTGCGGTGCAGGAGGTGGGCCCGTAGTTGCCTCGCTGACCAAGGCCGCCGCACCCTGGTGCCATCGCCCGGAATGTGTCCACTGGTGAGCCCTTTCCACTTGGCCTTAGCCAGCGAGGATGAGGACCAGGACAGCCTTGACCAGGCTGGTGGTTCGGTGTGGGCAGCAGCGGATCCTGCGGAGGACCTTCCAGCTCTTGAGCTGGGCGTTGGCCCGCTCGCCCGGTCCACGTTGGCGGGCGTGAGCGGAGTTCACGGCCTTCTAGTTGCCGACACCGCCGAGGACGCCCTCGCCCACGGCGACCTTCCCTTGGACGTCCTCCCGACCACTGACCGCTGGGACACCGACTGTCTCGTCGATGCGCCCGAACGCGAGCCGCTCAGCACCGTCATCGAGGCAGAGTGAGCTCGCCGTGACGTCGTGGTCGACCAGATCCGTGACCAGCTCGCCCCGGCCGGTTCCCGCACCGCCCAGCTGGTCATCGCGAGCTGGCTGCGAGCCGGCCAAACCAAGGACCAGCACCAGCCGCACTACACGGGTCTACTGCACCGCGGCGTCGAGGTCTTGGAGGCCAGCGGCCTACGACCGGCCCTCGGTGCGCGTTCCTACCTCAACGACCACCTCGCCGACTGGCTCGACCATGTCCTGACCGGACAGACGATGACCACCGCCACCACCGCCGTCATCGACTACGAACTCGAACGCCACACCGCACTTCAAGGAGTCAACGAACCGGACCAGGCCCACCTGCAGCGCATCGCCGACGCTCTCACCGCGGTCGGGGCGCGGTGGCAGGACACCGCCGAGGTGATGGCCGCAGCCCACCCAGGGACCGTCCTCGCCCTGTTCCACCGCTACGGCACCACTATCAACCCAACAGTTCCGCAAGGCCTCGCTATGCACGCCCAGCTGGGCGGCCAGCCGGCGGATCACCGGGCTTCGGGTCGGACCTCCCGGTACAGCTGCACCGCGCGCTCGCGCAGCTCATCGGGGCACTTCTTCGGTTCTGCCACAGAGACTCCCTTCACGGTCCTCAGGCCATGATCGTCGGTCTCCGAGTTACCGGGGGAACCTCAAGCCGCCAGGGCGGCCTTTTACCCAGCTGGATCAGGCCCGCACGAACCGCGCTTGCTGAGCCCCTGCAAAGTTGCCTATACCGGCCCGGGTCCTCGCGCGTGCTCAGGCTCGGCCGCGATGTCGAGGTTGAGCGCGAACAGCTGCGTGAGCAGGTCATCCTCGGTTGAGAATCCGTAGGCGCCGAGCACAGCGGCATCGAGGTCGGCGTGCAGTGTGCGGAGCCGGCTCTTGCCTGGCTGTCGTAAGGTGTCGTACTGGCGGGCGAGCGACATCCCGACCGTGAGGTTGTCCGCACGGACTTTCAGGAGTTCCTCGACGACGCCCTCGATGGCCTTGACATCGGCAGGGGTCGGGGCCTGCGGCCAGGGAAACGAGTCGAACACCGTGGTGGAGGTGTAGCGCAGCCGCGTCTCGAGGCGGGAGCAACGAGCTTCGAACCAGAGGCGATGCAGCCCCGAGGACAGGATGCCGAACGAGTAATTGTCGTCGAACGCAAACGCCGTAAGGGAGTCCCCGGGGCGAGTCGCGGCGTCAACGAAGGTGAAGACGGTGGTCCTCTTCTCGCTGGCGACGCGACTGGTGGCCAGGTAGCGCCTGAGACTATCGAAAGCGTTGAGCATGTCGGTACGGCGGTACGCCTGCATCCACCACGTGTCCAGAAACGCGCCGTGGTGGCGGCGCCCCTTCGCCTTGGGGTTGATTGCCCGCCGCTCGGCGTTCTGCACCTCTTCCTTCTGAGCGGCTTCTTCCCGGGCCGGCAGGACCTCGCTGCGTAGATGCTGTAGGAGAGTGGCTGCATCGCGCTGCGCTTCGAGCGCGTCGTGGTGCGGCAGGTCAATAACCCACCGGTCGATCGTGAGGTCGTGCAGAAGCTCCTCGCCACCGAGGAACGGGTGGATGTACCGACCGGCGCCGGGATCGCGCTCGATCAGCGCGGCCCGGGCGTCGGCGTCCAGTATGAATCCTCTGCTCACACCAGGGGTCTGGCCCTGGAAGCACACCTTCGGATGCTGGTTGACTGACAAGGCAGCGGCCCTGCGGACGTCGACCCCGGGGCGCAAGCTGCTGGGGATCTCGTCGACTTCCAGCCGAAGGTCGGTGTTGTTGAGCCACAGCACCCGCTGGCCCGGCTCGCCGTTCTTGATCCAATTGACGATGGAGACGGTGACCGCCGCGTCACCAGACCAGGGCTGAGACGAGACGGCTTCGGTGATGATCCCGCCGTGATCGGTCACGTAATCCAGGGCTGCCTTGCGGGAGGAGGTCTCGCGGATGGTCTTGGTGGCGACCAGACCGGCCCTGCCACCGTCGACGAGATGGTCGTGCGCGAGCGGGAACCAGTAGCAGACGAAGTCGGAGACCCCATCCACATTCGGAAAGCGCTGCTGGAGCCGGTCGTTGTAGGCGGCGCCAAGTTCTTGGACCATCTTGCGGCGCCCGAGAAAGGGCGGGTTCCCGATGACGGCGTCGGCTTTCGGCCATGGGGAGCGGGGGAACAGCGCGTCGTCGGCGACGATGACGTCATCGAGGTTGTCCAGCGGCAGGACCTGCTGGTCGTCATCGAGCTCGTCGGCGGCGAGCTTCTTGCCCAGCATCATCGTCACCTTGGCTACCTCGACGGCGAAGGGGTTGCGGTCGATCCCGAAGAAGTGGTCCGGGGTGACGTAGGCCAGGCCCCGTTGCGCGGCGATGTCGGCCGAGCGTCGCCGGTCGGCGATCATCGCGAGCGCCTCGTGCTCGAGGCGACGCATCTCGCGGTAAGCGACGTAGAGGAAGTTCCCGGACCCGCAGGCCGGGTCGAGAACCCGGTAGCTGTACATCGCTGCGAGGAGCTTCTCGATCTCCCCGATGCTGCCGGCGGCGGTGAGGCGTTTCCGCCACGGGGTGACGATGGTAGGGATGACGATGCGGGCGATGTCGGCCTGGCTGGTGTAGTGCGCACCCTGGGCGTGGCGCTCGCCGGCGTCCATGGACTGCTCGAACAACGTCCCGAAAATCTCCGGTCGCACCGCCGACCAATCGGTGATCGCCGCCTCGTACAGCGCAGTGAGCTCGACCCTGGTGAGTTCGAACGGAGCGACGGCGTCGAACAGGCCGCCGTTGAAGTACTGCGTGCCCTTGTACCGCCCGCCGGTGGTCGTTCCGGGGGTGTTCATCTCCCTGAACAGCCCGAACAGCAGGTCGTAGGCCTGAGCGCCGGTCGTGGAGTCCTCCAGGGCGCGGGTGAAGAAGTGGCTGGGAAGCAGGCCGATGTCCTCGGCGAACATCGCCATCACGCTCTGCAGCACGAACCGCTGCGCCTGCTCGCGATCAACCCCGCGTTCGTGCAGCCCGGTGAACAGCCGTGCGACCTTCCCGGCGGCGTCGCGGGTGACCGCCACGAGGTCGTTGCCAAAGATCGGCGCGACCGGGTCGGGCAACAGGAACCCAAGCGCCTCCCATCGTTGCGGTAGCTCGTCGAGCAGCACGCGGTCCATCGGGGCGTCGAGCTGCTGATCGAAGTCGTAGATCCAGAACTCGTCGAAGTTGCAGAGCACGACGTAGCGAGGCCGATCCGGCACGGCCTGGATCCAGTAGTCGAACGCCTGTCGGTACACCCGCCCCAGGTCGACGCCAGCCTTCTTCATCTCCACCAGACAGCGCGGCTTCCACATCAGGTCAGCGAACGCGGTGCCCTTGGCGTCCCTCTTCTTGATCCGCTGCTCGAGCGTGGCCCCGGCCTGCCGGACCCCGGCGTGGCCGAACGCCCGGAACAGGGCTTCGCTGAAGATCTGGGCCTCGCCCTTCTCATCGCCGCGCAGGTACTCGCGGCGGTAGCGCACGAACTCGGTCAGCCGCTCCCGCAGCCCAGCATCGCCCTGATCCACGCGTCGCACACTAGGACTGGACGTCACACCGTGCGTAACCGGTGACCATGGGTGTGAGGGTGGCCCGAGGACTCGCAGGGAGCGGTACCGCTGCATCCAGCATCATGGCCTTTGCCTGCCGAGGCGCTGACCGCCTTCGCTGAGCCCTCACGCATCCTGACGCCTCGGCCAAGGGCATAGTTGACGTCGTGACCAGACCCCTGCCATATAAAGCCGCGCTTCGCGCGGTGGGCGCGACGCCTGATCCATTCTTCCTGTTCTGAGCCAAGGGCACGCTGCGCGCGGCGCTGAGCCGATCCCCCTGTTCGACGCCCGGCCGTACGAGATCTTCGCTCGGGGCTCCCGGGTCAACGGCACTGCCTTGGCACTCGGGAGCGACGTCGATCTAGTCCTAGTGCTCATAGCGGCTAGAGGCGACTGGGAGGAGTTCCGCGACGACGTGCTCGCTGCGCTCGGCGAGTCGTATATCGTGCGCAGAGGTCGCCGATACGTCAACGTCGACGATCCGGACTCGCTTCGCGGAGATGGTCGACATCTTCGTCGTCAAGGAGTGCTGCCTCGGCGACGAGCAGGGAGTCTTCTTCCGCGACCTCCAAAGCCGGCCGGTGATCAGCTTTCCAAAGCAACACCGCTACAACGGCGATGCGAAGGACCTGCGCACCGGCGGCCACTTCAAGCAGGCCGTCCGGTCGGTCAAACGCGTTCGACGGCTGGCCGAGCAGGAGCGGATGACCGCTTCAGGCGCTGCCCCGTCGTACCTGCTCGAGTGCCTCCTCTACAACGTGCCGGACGCCGTCTACTACTCGTCTCCGGATGGCGCACTCAAGTGGCTGAGCTGCTGCAACCGTGAAGATCCGGTGGCATTCTCCGAACTACCCTGCCAGAACGGCCTCAACCAACTGTTCGGTCCGGGCCCGGATCAATGGGAGCCCGAGGCCGCGGGAAGAATAATCGACGTCCTTCACCAGATCAGATCGGATCTAGGATTCCCGCGCGGTGTCCCAGCATGAGTTGGACGGCTGCGCAGACGGCGGCTGTGGTCGTACCGGTCATCGCGATCGTTGGCGCCGCGCTCACCGCCCTCCTGACCTATGTGGCTCAACCGGCGCGCGGCGCGCCGCGATCGTCGTGCCCACGCCTTCGGCGAGGCGCTCAGCGTCGTCGAAGACTACGCAAAGATGCTCTATTGCATCCGGCGGCGCCCAGCACGGTTGAGGGACGCAACTAGCTGACCGAAGAGGTGAGCCGGATCTACTCCCGGCTCGAGTTCCACCAGGCCCTACTCGATATCGAGGCGCCCCCAGTCGCGGACGCCTACCGGCGCCTAGTAACGAGGCGAAGAAGCAGGTGGGCGGTCAGATGAAGACGGCCTGGCAGAAGCCGGTGCTGGACACCGACGCGGAAATGAACCTCGAGCAGCCCTACGACCATGCACGCGTTGATGCCGCTCGCAAAGACTGCATGGACGCCATGCGGGCGGCGCCCTGAATGACCAGTTGGCGCGTCCGGCACCGTGTCGCCGGCAAACGGGCCGTCCGAAGGGGTTCGGACCATCGGCGGGGCAGCTGGTCCGGATCCCGGCGGGGCCTTGCGCCGGGTGCCACATTGTCGGCACAGGCCATTGCAGAGGCAGACACCTGGACGTCGTGGATGAGAACAGATTCGATCATGCCGGCCCTTGGCTCCACCGAGCTGATCATTGCCGGGCCACGATGGCGCTGGGCCATCCTCCGCCAAGCGCGCCGAACGGTCGTCAACCGTCGCCAACCGCATCCGAAGTCTGGAGCAGCCCGTGACCCCATTTCGTCGGCTCCGACGCCGCGCTCCAGATTTGCTCCAGAACCGTGCGCAGGCGTTTTCGATGATCCATACGAAGATCACATGAAGATTGACAGCAGGTCACGACCGTTCACGCCAGGTCCGTGCTCCATTTTTGCTCCAGACTGGACGTGAACGAGTTCGACCTCGACCTCTTTATCAACATCAATGACCAGCTGATACCCGACGCTGGCGGTCGAGCGGGTCGCCGCGACCCGCGCCCTGAGCTACGTGCGGTGCATGGCCAACAGGCAAGGCCCACGGCCGCCCCTGGAGGCCAAGCCGCACCCTCACGGCCCATCCCCCTACCTCGCCACCAAAGCGCGACCGGATGCACCACCACCTACCGCTGGCCCACCCCGCCGCTGGACCCTGATGTGTTTCACTAGGTGTCGCGGTCCGCTGCGCGGACCGGCCACGCAACCTCGCGCTCCGTCTCCGGCCCCGACCGGCACCTCGTGGCCACGGAGTGCACATTCTTGACCGTGTCGTTCTCCACGACATAGGACGCGCTCGCCGAGACCCACCGGTAGTCGTCAGCGGGCCGGTGGTCCGGTTGGTGCAGTTCGCGACCGACGAGCACCGTCCAGAACACGGTCATGCCGCCCTCGACCCGGAGGCGGGCAGCGAGGTCGCGCCGCAGGAGCAGCAATCCTGGTCCGCCCGCAGCAGCGGACGGATCCTGCACGGCGAGGCCGTCCTCGTCTTGCCACCGGAAGTCGCGCCCCCTCGACAGACCCAGTGCGTCGACGATTGGGCGGGCGGGAACGAAACCGGAAGTCTCATCCGACGCGGAGGCGTCACGTCCGGTGCCGGTCCCTCCGTACCACAGCGCGCTCTGACGGAGTCGGGCTGGCGGGCTGCCACCCCGCGCTGGCCACCGCTCGACGACACCGTCCGCGGCGTCCCACCCAGGACCGTCTGGATGGGCCCCGAGCAGCAGGTTGTGCAGCTCGGCGTACTCGGGCATCCAGCGCCCGAACCAGTCCTGGCAGCGCGCCCATGCGGTGACCTCATCGACCTGCGTCAGCGGTACGAGGAAACCGTGCAACTGCATCCACGTGGTGAGGCGCGGAACCTGCTGGGCGACCACCTCGACCGGGAGCGGCTGATTCCAGGTGTGGTTGCCGACCAGGGTGAGCCAGTCCGTTCCGTCTGGGTCGGTGACCGCGAGCAGGTCGAGCGGATCGGGGATGCCGGAGGTGTCGTCGGGGTAGTCGTCGACGACGGCGTCCGGGAAGTCGGCGACGACGGGCGCGAACCACGGGGGCTGCGGCGACGGGCCTGGTTTGCGCACCAGCACGGTGGGGTCGATGTCGCGCCAGACGACCTGTTCGGCGTGCTCGTACGGCCGGGGGGTGTCCTCGCCCCACCCCGGACGAACGGGGAAGTGGTCGGTGAGCCGGCCCAATACCTCGTGCAGAGCGATCCACTGGTACTTCTTGCCGACCCGTTCGACGACACCGTCGTGGCCGCCGTCCCGGTTCCGGTCCAGGTCCTTGAAGCGATCGGGGGTCCAGCCCAGCTCGAGCACGCGCTCGAACACAGCCCGCTCGACGTCCCCGGCAAGCGTGGGCTCGTCGCCCACCACGTGCTCGACCGCCCGGGTCAACACGTAGCGGCCGAAGTCGCCCATACCCGTCAGCGAGTACCAGATCGAGCTGTATTCGTAGTCCGGTGGCCCGGCGATGGCGTCGATCTCCTCCGCAGGCCGCGCACCCGTCGGCCACTCCCCCGGTTGCCGCGACGGTAGTGACCCCGTCCACCCCTGGGCTCGGGCCGCGTCCACGACGTGGCGGGCGTAGTCCCTCGTCATCAGGTGCTCGGGCAGGCCGTCGCCCAGGAGCGCGAGCATCCCGTCCGCGAGGCTGCGCACCGGCTCGCCGACGGTGCGCAGCGCGGCGCCGCAGGTCGCCGCGGCCAGCCGCTCGACGACATAGGGGTCGTCCACGTCGCGGAAGCGGGCGAGTCCGGCGACGAACCCGACGGGCGCCCGCTCGGCGACGCTGGTGAGCGCCTTCGTGGCGCGGTCCCTGACCCTCCGATCGGTCGTCGTCAGCAGCCATCCGAGACACATCGCGGCGAGCGTCGCCACGTCGTCGGGGATGGGGTGCCGCCGGGCGAGGTCCTCGGGCCAAGCCCACTCCAGGAGCCGACTCAGCGGGGAACCGCGGTCCTCGTCGAGGGCTCCGATCAGGTACTGCGACCAGGTCGCGTCGCGCTCGGGCAGGTCCCGGGAGCTGAGCTGTTCGTGCAACCACTCGGCGTTGAGCGGATGGCCGGGGATGCAGGCGATCCGCAGGAGCCGGTCCCAGATCTCGGCGGCGTCGTCGGGGCTCGGCCGGTCATCGAGAAGAGCCGCCGTCGCACTGATCGCTCGCGGGGTGACGCTGTCCGGGGCGCGCAGGAGCAGGCTCTCCAGGAACGCGTCGGCGACGTCGCGGGCGACCATGCCGTCGTCGTCCGCGACGAGCTCGAAGAACTCCATTCCGTGCTGCTCGGGCACGACGACGGCGAGCGCACCTAGCAGTCCCCGCTCCGACCAGCGGTCGTCGTCGAGGTCGCGGAACCACGTCCGCACCGCGTCCGCCCCGCGTTCGGCGAGGCGGGTGGCGCGAACGAGGTCTCCGAGGCGCTGGTACCCGAACGCGAGCCTGTCTCGGCCCACCTCGATGAGCACGCCCTCGGCGATCAGGCCACGCAGCAGCGACCGGGACCAACCACGTTCCCCGGGAAGGGATGACACGGTCAACTGCCGCACATCATCCCGGCCGAAAGTCGAGCCGGTGCGCTCCGCGAGTTCGCGGACGATCGCGGCCACCGGATTCGAGGCCCGGTCGTAGTCGCATCGCGGCGGTGCGGAGAGACGGTGGTTGACCGCGTCGAGGAACGCCTCGCAGATCGTCGTGACCCCGGCCGACCCGAACGGGAATCGGCTCGCGCCCAGGGTGGTGAGCGTCTCACAGGTGAGCTTCAGGAACAGGGGGTTGCCGAACTCCGGCCCCAGGACGGGGAACGTCGGCGGTTCGAGTCCGTACTCCTCGGCGTACCGGATGATCGCCCGGTCGGTCGCCTCGGCGAATCCCCGGTGCTCGACGGTCGGCCGTTCCTCGGTCCCCACGACGTCGTCGACGAACTCGGTACGGCACGACACCGCCACCGCCACGTTCTCGTAACGGTCCGCGACGGCGAGCAGGGCGCGGAGATCGGCAGGCCAGCGATCGGGCTGGTCGCTCTCGTTGAGCGCATCGATCATCACCAGTCCGACCTGCCCGGATGCCTCGGCCGCAGCCGCGAACGATGCGATCGCGGTGTCGGCCGTGCCGTCGAGCCCGCTGATCGTGGCGAACTGCGACAACAGGTTGCGCGCGTCGAAGTCGTGCCCCAGAAGCAGGAGGGTCGACCGGCCCTCGTCGAGCCGCCGCGACGCGACGTCGCAGAACAGGTGGGTCTTGCCCATGCCCGCGCGCCCAGTAATCACGAGGCGCTTGGTGCGGGCCGCATCGCCCAAGGCACCGTTGGCCAGGTCGTGTGCCTGCCACAGAGCGCTCCGCGCCTGACGACAGTGGGTGGACAGGGTCGCGGCGTCGCCGACAAAGTACCGGCCGTCGGTCAGGCAGTGCTGGTGCAGGAGGTCTTCGACCTCCTGCACCGCCTTGAGGGCGTCGTCGAGGCTCTGGCTCACCACCGGGAGATCGCCGGTCGAGGCGAGGGCGGCGATCATCGACTCCAACGCGGTGTCGGCCGCGGCGAGCGTGTCATCGCACCGCTCCAGGACAGGGTCGAGGTCCACCACACCGCGCGGTGACCGCCAGCCCCACCGGCGCGCCTCCCGGAGTTCGGCGAGCGCACAACGCCAGCGATCGACGAACGGCGCGGTACGGCCGACAGCGTGCAGGGCCGCCACGGTACGGACCTCGACGTGGGCCTCGGGGGTATACCGGCGTCCGGCCTTGGCGACGGCCTCCGCCAGACGTCGACGCTGCCACTGCTCGGTCAGTACGTCCGCGTCGAACCAGTAGCGTGCCCGGCCTTCGTTCTCCGATGCCGTAAGGGCCGAAGTCAACTCGTGCGCACCGACGAACACGAACTCGACGGTCATGCCGCGCTGCGCAGCAAGCGCCTTCCACTCCCGCACCTTGTCGTTCCAGAGGCTCAGCGCTGAAGACCGCGTGTCGGTGTCGCCGGCGGGCAGGTCCATCGGCAGAGTAACGAGGTAGCGCGTGAGGGTGGGCTCGGTGTCCAGTGCCCGCTTGATCGAAGCAGTGACCTGCGCCGCGCCCGACGCATCAAAGGCGAACAGGTACTTTGACTGCCAAGCCCAGACGTCGCCGTTTGGCAGGACGCCTCGGCCCTCGCGCCCGCCGTCCGGGTTGCCGAACCGCTGGAACCGCGTACCCAATGGCCACGTGATCGCACCCTTGCGCAAGAGAATGGAGGACAGCTCCTCGAACGCATTCGCCCTACCGGCGGGACGGCCGTGCGGACGAATCTGCGCGAAGTCGATGTCTCGGCCGGGCATGGGCCGATCCTGCCATCGACGTCGCGACGCGCGTGGCCGGCACGCTCAACCCTGAGACACCCTCGGCGCTGAGAATCAGCCGGTCTCCCTGGACAGCGACTACGTCGCCACGCCGTTCGAGCGGGCCCGCTTGCGTGCGCTCTGATCTTGCGCACGGCGAAGCCACCCGGCGTCGCTGATCGTCAGCACCTCGGGAATCCCGAGCGTCCGAGCTGCTCCACGTAGCTGCTCTCGGCGCGGGCGCTCCCGGTTCAAGATGTCGACCGCCCTTGCGGCCCATACCAAGCCAGCGCATGTGTGGTAGAGCCAGCCACCCGGGTCGGCATTCCGATTCGGCTCCAGTTGCGCAACCGGCGGCTGCTCGCTCTCGACGTACAAGCCGGAGATCGTCGGACCGGGATGGGTGTAGCCCGACAGGACTCGGTAGGCGAGATAGATCGACTTGCCGTCGCGGAAGTCGTCGCAGAGCTGGTCGAGCCGACGGGCACTGATGTCGGCGACCGTCTTCTCGCTGTTGATCTCCTCGCGCAGCCCACGCACGATCTCCCCAGCACCGGCGAGCGCCATCACCTCTTGCAGCTCCTCGACCGTGTTAGCCACGTTGAGCCGTTGGCGCCGCTCCTCGTTCACCATCCCGAACATCGCATCATTGCCGTACTGAACGACCCAATGCGCTGTGAGCCCGTGCTCCAGCACGGCCCGCACCGTGGGCGCCGTCTCGACGTCAAAGCCCGCATCGATCAGTACAGCGACGGCGCGGGCAAGTCGGTGGGTGTGCGCTGTCAGCGTCATCACGGTCATGACCAGGCTTGGCGTGTACGTCGAGCCGCGCGGTGTCCTCGACTCGTTTGGCACGTCGAGCCACGCGTCGAGCAGGTCCGTCAGCAGCTTGCGGAGCACGTCCGTCGGCGGGCGGCTGTGTCGCACGTGATCGGCGATGGACGGGCCATCGGGCGGGGAGGTCACGGCGGGCAGGCTAGAGCGTCAGCCCGACGCAGCGGGCAAACCGGAGCGGATGCGGATCCTGGAGCGGACGCGGATCTCAGCCGCGCGGTGTCAGCCTGGTGCGGCTGGCAATCCGGGCACGCAGGGCGTCGCGCGCCTGTGCGTGGACGTCGGCCTGCACGGTGGCGGCCATCTCGATCGACACCACCAGCCCGAACCGGATCGACGAGTCGGTCCAGCCGGGACTGATGCGGCAGTCCACGTCCAGTGCCAACGTGTCGCCAGCGAGGAACGCGCGGGCCTGCGTACCGTCGAGGACCTCGTGCTGCACCGTGCCCCGGCCGACAGCGTGATGATCGACCTCGCGACGTTGGATCCCCAACTCGGCGGTCGGGGGCGCGACCGACAGTTTCGCCATGCGGTGCAGCTGCGAGCGCGGGTTCACTGGGGACAGCCAGGCAAGGGTGACAGTGACCCGGCGCCACTCCGTGGTCGAGGCTAGCGCCGACGGCAGGGGGAGGGCGAACCGCTGGCGCTGCCCATCGCGGATGGAGTTGGCCCCGACCAGGACAGCCCGGTGGCGCGCCGCCAGCGCGACCCGGTCGGGGTCGACGCGGCCGTACCCGAGCACGGGAGCCAGCTCACGACGGGTCAGCCCGAGGTCTGCGAGGAGAGGTTGAGCTAAATCACCCCAAGCGGCGGCATGCACGAGGAGCGCCTTGCCCAGCACCGGGTGGTACTGGGGGTCAGGCAGCCGAACCTCGCTGCTTCCGCCGCCGGTGCCCGCCGCAAGCACGTCGAGGATCTGGTGGGCTGCCCGGGTTGCGAGTGCTGTGGCGTGGCTCGTTCCGCAGGCGAACGCGGTGCGGTCGGCGCCGAACATGCCAGGAGCAGCCACCAGCAGCCCCGGGCCGAGCACCGCCGCACGCGCAGGTCGGAGCTCCGTGTCGCCCCGCGTTCCGGGCAGCGGGCGCTCGAACACCTGACGACCGCCGGGCAGCAGCACCTCGGGCTTGACCGACCGGCGGTGACCGGAGCCCGACGCGCTGTACACCGCAGGCATCCCTCGACCGACCGCGTCGACCACCAGGTCCGACGCCGGCGGGGTCGACCCGTCGTCGTGCAGGGCGCCGACCGTCACCGCGTTCACCGCCTCGGCCGGTGACAGCAGCCGCCGGTGGCGGGCCGCCGCGTGCCTCGCGCGGAGCATCTCGGCGCGCACGGCGTCGTCGTCGTTCAGGGCGTCGGCGGACACGACCGGCGGGCGCGGGTGGTTCCCGGCGCTCACGAGGATCAGCAGGTTGTACTGGTGGGCCAGCCAGTCGAGCAGGGTGGCGAGCGGGCTCATCCTGCGCACGAACACGCGCGCCGGATCGCCGAGCGAGATGTTGACGATGCGGACGCTCGGCGCCGACGGCGGCGCTGACCCGTCGCCCTCGAACATACGGTGGAAGCAACGATGTAGCAGGTCCACGATCAGCTGGTCCCGGGCGAACGTCTCGCTGGCGCCGCTGGGGTGGGGCTCCATGACCGGGCGCACGTAGAGCCGCGTGGAGAGCGGTGGTCCCGGGGCGGATAGGTCGCCATGGCAGATCAGCGAGGCCATGGCCGTGCCGTGGCGCTGCTGCGCGCTGGTGTAGCGCGCGGCAACGTCGTCCGGGTCGTCGACGACGAGCCGGCCGGCCAGGGACGTGTGGTTGCTCAGGGGCAGGCCGTCGAGCAACGCCGTCCGTGGCCGCTCCTCCTCCGGCAGAGCGGAGTCAGTGGGCGGGGGCTGCTCCGACGGCGGACCCACAGTGACGCCCATCGGCTGAGCCGGGCCGACGAGGGCGATCGAGTCGGAGGCGAGGAGGGCGATCGCGTCCGGGCCCTCGGCCAGCACGGCGTCGACCTGGTTGGGCGGCAGGTCCACCAGCAGCGCGTGGTAGCGGATCGCCGGGATCGTCGCCGTATTGACGACGACGCCACCGACGTCGCGCACCAGCTCGCCGACCCGCGCCTGCGCTGCCACCCGCTTCGCGGCGTCGGCCCGGAACCAGAGTTCGATCTCCACGCGGGTCACGCCCTGCCCGCCTATGACGGCGACGTCATCACGCCACGCGTCGAGCAGGCCCGTCTCCCGAATCCGGTCACCCGGACCCCACCGGCGGACGGCTCGCAGCTGCGCGAACGCGCGCTTGAGCGGCGCCAGACCGTGTTCGAAGGAGGCGTCGGGATCGGCCTGCCAGCGCTGGAACAGGCGGATGAGCTGGTTGGCCGCGCGCGCATCCGACATGACCGCGTACAGGGTCTCGGGAACGGCGTCACCCGTCACGTCGTCGCCGACCACCATCACGAACTCGTCGTCGGGCTCGGTGTCCTCCTCCGTCATCTCGGCGAGGAACTCCAGACCCTCGACCCTCTCGACGGCACGGCGGAACTCGGCCACCGTGCCGGCGAGATCGAAGACGACGACGAGCTCCGGGTCCTGCTCGTCAGTGGACGAGGTCGCGGACAACCGTCCGGCGGTCAGCGCGTCGCGCAGGGCGGTAAACTGCGGGGACAGCCGCTCCCCCTGGCGCCGCGCGCCCGGACCCCGCGGACGCGGCATGGCCCGTCGACTGGCCGGTGGGATGACGTCGTTCGTCGGCGGCCCGAAAGCCAGGAGGGGTCGCGCGTCGGTCATGAGCCGGGTCGGGCCCGCCGTTGCTGCAGCCGGCTGCGGGCGATCGCGGCGAGGTCCGCGTCGGGCAGCTCCAGCACGTACCGGCGCCGCACGTCCTGCGCGAACTGCTCCAGCTCCGAGTAGCTGGCGCCGGCCAGGCGGTCGGCCAGTGTGCGCGGCGCCAAGCCGAGATCGCCGCCATGCCGGGCGGCCCACGTCTCCAAGAACCGGGTAGCCTCGGCCCGGGACGGAGGGCCGAGGGCGAGCCGCAGCTGGAAGCGGCGCCACGCAGCCCGGTCGAGTAGCTCGCCGTGGTTGGTCGCACATACGACGATGACGTGCGCGGGCAGGCGGTCAATCTGCAGCAGGAGGGTGGACACCACGCGCTTGATCTCGCCGGTCTCGTGGGTGTCGGCGCGTTCCTTGGCGATGGTGTCGAACTCGTCGAAGAACAGCACGCAGCGGCGGGTGCGGACAAACTCGAAGACGTGGTCGAGACGTCCGGCGGTCTCACCAAGGAAGCTGGACACGACACCCTCGTAGCGCACGGCGTACAGCGGGAGCAGCGTCTCGGCGGCGATCGCCTCGGCCAGGCTGGTCTTGCCGTTGCCGGGCGGCCCTTCGAGGAGGATACGGTTGCGCGGCTCCATCCCGTGGCTGCGGAGCAGCTCACCGCGGCGGTGCTCCTCGACGATCTCCGCAGCAGCCTCGGCCACCTCCGGGCTGAGGTGCACCTCGCCGAGCCGGCGGCGCGGCACGATCTCGTGCAGGAGGTCGGCCACCGGCCGCGCCCGCTCGTCGCGCGCCAGCAGCTCCGACGACCCGGCGGTGGTGATCAGCTCGGACAGCCGGTCGGCCACCAGGTGGTGTTGGTTGCTGCGCTCCTCGGCGATGATGGCTTCCACGAGCACGCGGAAGCGGGCGGAATCGCCCCGCCGCTGGGCCTCTACGAGGTCGATGACCAGGTCGGACCGCGCCATCACCCCTCCGTTCGCGCCCGCTGTGCTGCCTCTCTGCCGTGCTGCGCCACTGTACGACGCACCCCCGTCAGCCTGAACCCGCGCGCTCACCCGCGTCGGGTGGCGCACCACCCCGCGCAATACTAGTGAGCAACGTCCAGCCGGTGCCGCGATGAGCAATAGCGGCGGCCATGCGGTCGTAGGCCTGCAGGATCAGTCGGCGGGTGCTGGCACTGACACCGTGCAGCTTGGCCAACTCGTTCACCGTCGAACCACCAAGGTACGAAGTCGCCACGACGCAAGGGGCCAGCTTCGAGGGGTCAACAACTGGCATCGCACTACGTTTGAACGCCGCTGGGGCCGCCTTCTCGACCGTTGCGGTTGGCTGTGCGGGTACTTGCTGCAGCGGCTCGACCAGTACGTTCATTCGGTTCACCTAGTTCAAGTAGCGACGGCTAGGCTCCGCGATAGGTCGGCTAATCGAACCCCCTTAGTCAACCGCGCTACCAAGATCGACGGAACCGTTGACCATCAACTGGCCGCTTCCCATCTATGTGGTGTCCTGCCGGGGGCACCGCGCAGGTTCGAGTTCCGCCGAGGCGGCGGCTGCTTCAGCACGAACACCGAGTGACGGCCGCCGCCACCGGCGAATCCCGATACCGACGCGGGTCGAAGGCCGCCCGCCACGTACGCGCCCACGACGGCCCACACGCCGATGTCGGGCAGGCTGTCCGCTAGGTGGGCCTAGGTCCTACATCGGATGTCGTGTCGTTTGCACAGAGGCCGTTGCCGAGGTACACAACTGGAACATTGCGGACGAGAACGAGTCGATCATGCCGACCCCTTGGCCAAGCCGAGCTGATCATCGTCGGGCAACGCTGGCGTTAGGCCCATCCTCCATCAAGCGCGCTGCACGGTCGTCAGCCGTCGCCAAACGGCTCCGAAGTCTGGAGCAGACCGTGACCCCATTTCGGCGGCTCCGATGCGGTGCTCCAGATTTGCTCCAGAACCGTGCGCGCGGGCGTGTTCGATGATCCACACGAAGATCGCATAAAGATCGTCAGGGGTCCCTGTAGCCGACGATCACTGCAGGTCAAAACGCGAAACGGGCGGTTCCCCCGTCGTGAGGAACCGCCCGCTTCTGCCGTCGGGACGACAGGATTCGAACCTGCGACCCCTTGACCCCCAGTCAAGTGCGCTACCAAGCTGCGCCACGTCCCGGCCGCCCCCCGGGGGGAGCTCGATCAGACTACCCCACCCCCCGCCGGCGCCCGCGCCGGGCCGGTCGTGACGCCCCGACCCCTGATCACCGCTCCGGTGCGGTTCCGGCCGGATCCGGCCGGACGCGCACCACGACGACGATCACGGACCCGGCCGGCCCGAGCAGCACGCGCCGGACGGTCAGCGCTTGCGCTCCCGCTTCTCCCGCACCCGCACGGACATGCGGATCGGGGACCCGGTGAACCCGAACTCCTCGCGCAGCCGCCGCTCCAGGAACCGCCGGTAGCCGGCCTCCAGGAAGCCGCTGGTGAACAGCACGAACGTCGGCGGACGCGTGGCCGCCTGCGTGGCGAAGAGGATCTTGGGCTGCTTGCCGCCGCGGACCGGCGGCGGGGTGGCCGCGACGACGTCGGCGAGCCAGCCGTTGAGCCGGCCCGTCGGCACGCGGCGGTCCCACGACGCGAGCGCGGTGCGCAGCGCCGGCGCGATCTTCGACACCGAGCGGCCGGTGAGCGCCGAGACGTTGACGTACTCCGCCCACCGCACGCGCACGAGGTCGCGCTCCAGCTCGCGCTTCATCGCCAGGCGCCGGTCCTCGTCGACCAGGTCCCACTTGTTGAACACCAGCACCAGCGCGCGCCCGGCCTCCTCGACCATCGTGATGACGCGCTGGTCCTGCTCGGCGATCGGCTCGCTCGCGTCGATCAGCACCACGGCGACCTCGGCCGCCTCGATCGCGGCCTGCGTGCGCAGCGAGGCGTAGAACTCCATGCCGCTGGCGGTCTTGACGCGCTTGCGCAGGCCGGCGGTGTCGACGAAGCGCCACACCTGCCCGTCCAGCTCGACGAGCGAGTCCACGGGGTCGACGGTGGTGCCCGCCACGTCGTGCACGACCGAGCGCACCTCGCCGGACACCTGGTTGAGCAGGCTGGACTTGCCGACGTTGGGCTTGCCGACGAGCGCGACGCGCCGCGGCCCGCCCGGCCCGGTGCCGAGGTCCTCGCGCGGGGTCTCGGGCAGCGCGGCGAGGACGGCGTCGAGCAGGTCGCCCGAGCCGCGGCCGTGCAGGCCGCTGACGGCGTGCGGCTCGCCCAGCCCGAGGCGCCACAGCGCGGCGGTGTCGGAGGTGAGCCGGTCGTCGTCGACCTTGGTCGCCGCGAGCAGCACGGGCCGGTCCGAGCGGCGCAGCACGCGCGCGACGGCCTCGTCGGTGGTGGTGGCGCCCACCGAGGCGTCGACGACGAGCAGCACGGCGTCGGCCGTGCGGATGGCCATCTCGGCCTGCGCGGCCACGGCGGCCTGCAGGCCGGTCGCGTCGGGCTCCCAGCCGCCGGTGTCGACGAGGGTGAAGCGCCGCCCGTTCCACAGCGCGTCGTAGGCGACGCGGTCGCGGGTGACGCCGGGGATGTCCTGCACGACGGCCTCGCGGCGGCCGATCAGGCGGTTGACCAGCGTCGACTTGCCGACGTTGGGCCGGCCCACGACGGCCAGCACGGGGACGGCGAGCCCGCCGCCGGACCCGTCGCCGCCGAACTCGTCGTCGCCGGGCTCGAGGCCGTCGGCGTCGGTGAACTCGTCGGGGTCGAGGCCGAGGCGCGCCATCTCGGCCGCGTCGTCGGTGCCGGCGCGGTCGGCCGGGGAGTCGTCGGGATCTGGGGTCATGTCCTGCTCCGTACGTCGTCGAGATCGGAGACCGTGGCGGCCAGGGCGGCCCGCACGGTCTCGGTGGCGGTGGCGAGCCCCGCCCGGCCGCGCCCGGGCGGGATGTCCAGGGGCTCACCGACGAGGACGTCGACGCGCGGCCGGAAGCGCCGGCCCCGCCCGGGACCGCGGGTGCCGCGCAGCCCGACCGGCACGACCCGCGCACCGCTGGTGCGCGCGAGCCAGGCCGCGCCCTGCTGCGCCGCCGCCACGTCACCGGCTCCGCGCGTGCCCTCCGGGAACACCCCGACGAGCCCGCCGCCGCGCAGCACCTCCACCGCCGCGAGCAGCGGAGCCCGGTCCGCCGCACCCCGGCGCACCGCGAGCTGCCCGATGCGCGGCAGCCCGTAGCCGGCGACCCCGCGGAACATCTCGTGCTTCACCAGGAACACCGCCGGCCGGCCGACCAGACCGAACAGCAGCGGACCGTCGGCGAACGCGCTGTGGTTGGCGACGAGCACCACCGCCCCCGTCGACGGTACGCGCTCGCGGTGGTGGACGTGCACGCGGTAGGCCAGTCGGAACAGCAGGACCGCCACCCAGCGGGCGAGGTGGTGCAACCAGACCCAGGTCCCGGGCGGGAGGACCGCGCGTGCGTTCTCCGCCCTCACGTCACCAGACCGCGCTCGGCCACCAGCCGGCGCAGCTCGTCGAGCACCGCGTCGACGGTGAGGTCGTCGGTGTCGAGCACGACGGCGTCGGGGGCGGCGGCCAGCGGCGACACCGGGCGCGTCGTGTCGAGGTGGTCGCGGCGGCGGACGGCCGCGAGCACGGCCGCCGCGTCGGCGATCCGCCCCGCCTTGCGGTCCTGCGCGCCGCGGCGGGCGGCGCGGATCTCGTCCGACGCGGTCAGGTACACCTTGAGCGCCGCGTCGGGCGCGACGACGGTGCCGATGTCGCGGCCCTCGACGACGATGCCGCCGCGGTCGGCCACCCCGGCCGCGATCCGCGCCCGCTGCTGCTCCACGACCTCCGCGCGGAGCGCCGGATCGGCCGACACGGCGCTGACCAGCGAGGTCACCTCGGTGCCCCGGATCTCCGCCTCGACGTCCTCGCCGTTCAGCAGGATCGCGGGGGCGGCCGGGTCGGTGACCGAGTCGATGCGCGCGGCCCGGGCCGCGGCGAGCACGGCGGCGGGGTCGCTGTCGGCGCCCAACCCCGCCCGCAGCACGGCGAGCGTGGCGGCGCGGTACATCGCGCCCGTGTCGAGGTAGGCGGCCCCGCACTCGCGCGCCAGCCGGCGCGCGGCCGTCGACTTGCCGGTGCCCGAAGGCCCGTCCATCGCCACGACCCCGCGCAACCGTCCCACGCCGGCCATCATGCCGTGCCCGGGTGTTCACGCCCCCGGACGGGTGGTCGGCGAGCGGGCTAGAGCCCGACCGACCGGTACAGCGAGCCGATCTCGTTGGTGTTGAGCGGCCGGAACCGCCCGGGCCGCTGGTCGCCCAGGCGGACGTCGCCGATCGCGGTGCGCACCAGGCGCTGCACGGGGAACCCGACGTGGTCGAGCATCCGCCGCACGACGTGCTTGCGGCCCTCGTGCAGCGTCACCTCCACCATCGACCGGCCCGGCGCGGAGTCGACCAGCCGGAACGCGTCGACGGCGACGGGCCCGTCGTCGAGCTCGATCCCGGCGCGCAGCCGCTTGCCCAGGTCGCGCGGCACCTGGCCGAGGACCTCGGCGACGTAGACCTTCTCCACCTCGTAGGAGGGGTGCATCAGGCGGTGGCCGAGCTCGCCGTCGTTGGTGAGCAGCAGCAGGCCCTCGGTCTCGGCGTCGAGCCGCCCGACGTGGAACAGCCGCCCCCGCGCGCCGCCCTCGAAGTGCTCCTCGACGATGCCGCGCTCCACGACCAGGTCGCCGACGCAGCGCCGGCCCAGGTCGTCCGACATCGACGACAGCACCCCGGCGGGCTTGTTCAGCGCGAGGTGGACGAGGTCCTCGCTGAGCACGATGCGGTTGCCGTCGACGTGCACGACGGCCGTCTCCGGGTCGACCCGGCGGCCCATCTCGCGCACGACCTTCCCGTCGACGCTCACGCGTCCGGCGGCGATCAGCTCCTCGGCCGCGCGCCGGGACGCCACGCCGGCCTGGGCCAGCACCTTCTGCAGCCGCACCCCGTCGGGGAGGGCACCGCGGGATCGGGGGTCAGTACTCACTCGTCATCTCACACGTCGTCGATCGCGTCCACGTCGGGCAGCAGCGGGGCCAGGGGCGGCAGATCCTCCAGCGACGACAGGCCCAGCCGCTCCAGGAACACCGCCGTCGTGGCGAACAGGGTGCCCTGGGTCGCGGGATCGGTGCCGGTCTCGGCCACCAACCCGCGCGACACCAGCGTACGCAGCACCCCGTCGCAGTTGACGCCCCGCACCGCCGACACCCGCGCCCGCGTCACCGGCTGCCGGTAGGCGATCACCGCGAGGGTCTCCAGCGCGGCCCGGGTGAGGCGCGCGCGCTGCCCGTCCAGCAGCAGCCGCTCGACGTAGGGGGCGTAGGCGTCGCGGGTGTAGAACCGCCAGCCCCCGCCCGCGTGGCGCAGGTCGATGCCGCGCCCGTCGGCCGCGTAGGTGCGGGCCAGGCGGGCCAGCGCGGCGCGGACCCGCGCGACGGGCTGCTCGACCGCCGCGGCCAGCGCGTCGGCCTCGGTGGGGGCGTCGACGACGAGCAGCAGCGCCTCCAGGGCGGCGTCCAGCTCGCCGTCGCCCATCGCCCGGTCGTCGAGCAGGCCGAGCTGCTCGGGCTGCTCGCTCACGCCGGCGTCCAGGTGACCGTGAGCTCGCCGAACGGCTCGGGCTGGTGCAGCTCGACCGCGGCGGTGCGGTAGAGGTCGAGCACGGCGAGGAACCGGGCGACGACCTCGATCGGGGCCACGCAGTCGGCCGTCAGATCCGCGAACGACGCGGCGCCCAGCCCGGCGAGGCGCTCGCGCAGCAGCGCGGCGTGCTCGGCGACCGACACCTCGTGCTGGTGCAGGTGGTCCAGGCCGGGGGTCGGCGGCGGCTTCGGCCGGAACACGCTGGCGGCGAGGTCGGCGAACGCGGCGGCGTCGACGCCGAGCAGCACCTCGGGCAGCAGCGCGGCGAACCGCTCCTCCAGCGCGACCGAGCGGGGGAACCGCCGCGCCGCGGTGCCCTCCATCTCGACGAACATCGCCGCCACCTGCTTGTAGGCCCGGTACTGCAGCAGCCGCGCGAACAGCAGGTCGCGCGCCTCCAGCAGGGCGACGTCCTCGGCGTCCTCCACCTCGCCCGCGGGCAGCAGCCGCGCGGCCTTCAGGTCGAGCAGCGTGGCCGCGACGACGAGGAACTCGGTGGTCTCGTCGAGATCGGCGTCGGCGCCCAGGTCGGTGAGGTGGGCGATGAAGTCGTCGGTGACGCGGTGCAGCGCCATCTCGGTGATGTCGAGCTCGTGCTTGCCGATCAGCTGCAGCAGCAGGTCGAACGGGCCCTCGAAGTTGTGCAGCCGCACCCGGAAGCGCGGCCGCGCCGCGTCGACGACCGGCGGCGGGTCCTCGAGGGTCGTCAACGGGCCAGGACCTCGCGGGCCAGCAGCCGGTAGGCCTCCGCGCCGTTGGAGTGCGGCGCCCAGGTCGTGATCGGCTCGCCGGCCACCGTCGTCTCCGGGAACCGGACCGTGCGGTTGATCACCGACTCGAACACCAGGTCGCCGAAGGCCTCGACGACGCGCTGGCGCACCTCGCGGGTGTGCAGGGTGCGGGGGTCGAACATCGTGGCCAGTATCCCGAGGATCTCCAGGTCGGGGTTGAGCCGGTCCTGCACCTTGTCGATCGTGTCCATGAGCAGCGCGACGCCGCGCAGCGAGAAGAACTCGCAGGCCAGCGGGATGAGGACCTCGTCGGCGCAGGCCAGCGCGTTGATCGTCAGCAGGCCCAGCGAGGGCTGGCAGTCGATGAGCACGACGTCGTAGCGGTCGGTGACGGGCTTGAGCGCGCGGCCCAGCGCCTGCTCCCGGCCGACCTCGGTGACCAGCTGCACCTCGGCGGCGGACAGGTCGATGTTGGACGGCAGCAGGTCCAGGCCCTCGACGCCGGTCGGCCGGATCACGTCGTCGATCTCCACCCCCCGCTCCATGAGCAGGTTGTAGATCGTGGAGTCGAGCTCGTGGGCCTGCACGCCCAGCCCGATCGACAGCGCGCCCTGCGGGTCGAAGTCGACGAGCAGCACGCGGCGGCCGTACTCGGCGAGCGCCGCCCCCAGGTTGATCGTCGACGTGGTCTTGCCGACGCCGCCCTTCTGGTTGGCCACGGCGATGATCCGCGCGGGACCGTGCTCGGTCAGCGGGGCCGGTTCGGGCACCGTCCGACGCTCGCCCCCGGTCGGGACGGCCGCGGACTCGACGGCGACGGACTCGTCGTCGTCGAGCGGCTCCCGGTTGGGGGCGAAGGGCCGCGGTGCGTCCATGCGGGCTCCTCACGGGCTCGGGCGGCCGGGTCGGGCCGTTCCGCGCAGGGTAGGAGGCCGCGACGACGACCGGCAACGCGCCCCGCCGTGGGCCGGTCCACTTTCGGGTCCGACGCTACCGGCCGGTCACGCAGCGGCGCTTGCGGGGGTGGTGCGCCTGCGGCGCCCGTGCGCGGATACGGCGGCCCGGACCGCCGTGTCCGCGCACGGGGGGCGTCAGCCCCGGGCGCGGGGGTGGGTGGTGGCGTAGACCTCCCGCAGGGCGTCGACGGTGACGTGGGTGTAGATCTGCGTCGTCGTCACCGACGCGTGGCCCAGCAGCTCCTGCACGGTGCGGACGTCCGCGCCCCCGGCGAGCAGGTGGGTGGCGAAGCAGTGCCGCAGGGTGTGCGGCGAGACCTCCGAGGTGATCCCCGCGGCCTCGGCGGCGCCGCGCAGGACGTGCCAGGCGCTCTGCCGCGACAGCCGCCCGCCGCGGGCGTTGAGCAGCAGCGCGGGCGTGCCCCGCCCCTTCTCCGCGAGCGCGGGGCGGGCGCGGACGAGGTAGGCGTCGACGGCGGCCAGCGCCGGCCGGCCCACGGGCACGACCCGGTCCTTCCCGCCCTTGCCGCGCAGCAGCGCGGTCCGCGCGTCGGCGTCGAGGTCGTCGACGTCGAGCCCGACGGCCTCGGAGATCCGCGCGCCCGTCGAGTACAGCAGCTCCAGCAGGGCGCGGTCGCGCAGCGCCACCGGCCCGTCCCCGACGACGCCCGCGAGCAGCTGGTCGACCTGGTCCACGTCCAGGGTGCGGGGCAGGCGCACGGGCAGCGCGGGCGGGGTGACGTCCCGGGTGACGTCGTCGGCCACCAGCCCGTCGCGGGCCGCGAACCGGTGCAGGCCGCGGACGGCGGCCAGCGCCCGCCCGGCCGACGACGCCGCCAGCGGCGCGGGGCCGCTGCGCAGGGCCACGACGAACGCGGTGACGTCGGCCTCGCGGACCTCGCCGAGGTCGGTGCGGCCGCGCTCGTGCAGGTGCCGGACGTAGCGGTCGAGGTCGGTGCGGTAGGCCCGCAGGGTGTTGGCCGCGCTCCCCCGCTCCACCGTCAGGTGGTGCAGGAACGCCTCCGCGATCTCCTCCACGGCCACGGCCGGATCCTGCCCCGGGCGCGCGCGGAATGCCGGGCGCCGCGCCGGACTTCACCCCGGCATGACCACTCTCGGACTGATCGGCAGCGGCAACATCGGCGGCACCCTGGCCCGGCTGGCGGTGGCGGCGGGCATCGACGTGGTGCTGTCGAACTCCCGCGGCCCGGAGACCCTCGCCGCGCTCGTCGCCGAGCTCGGCCCGCGCGCCCGCGCCGCCACGCCCGCGGAGGCCGCGGAGGCCGGCGACGTCGTCGTGGTGACGGTGCCGCTGCACGCCTACCGCGCGGTCCCGCCGGCCCCGCTCGCCGGCAAGACGGTGATCGACACCAACAACTACTACCCCGGGCGCGACGGCAGCATCGCCGAACTGGACGACGGCTCGACCACCTCCAGCGAGCTGCTCGCGGCGCACCTGCCCGACTCGTCGGTCGTCAAGGCGTTCAACAACATCCGCTCCGCGGACCTGCTCGCGCTGGCCCGCCCGGCCGGCGCGCCGGACCGCAGCGCGCTCGTGATCGCCGGGGACTCGGCGGAGGCGAAGGCGACGGCGACGGCGCTGCTGGACCGGCTCGGCTACGACGTCCTCGACGCCGGACCGCTCGCCGAGGGCCGGCGCTACCAGCCCGACACCCCCGCCTACGGCGTGCCCTACGTCGGCCCCGGGGGCGGGGCGCGCCGCGCGACGGCCGACGACCTGGCGCCGCTGCTGGCGGCCGCGCAGGTCTGAGCCCCGCGCGGTCCGGGACCGCACCCCGGTTCCGCGCCTACCCTGGGGGCGTGGGGAACCCGCAGCCGCGCGACATGCGCGTCGGCACCGCCGACCGCCAGGCCGCCATGGACGCGCTCGCCGACCACTTCGCCCAGGGGCGGCTCGATCCCGACGAGTTCGGGGAGCGCTCGGCGGCGGCGTACGCGGCGCGGACGGCGGGCGAGCTCGAGGACCTGTTCCGCGACCTGCCGCCGATCCACCAGCCGCCGGCCCCCCGGCCGGGGCCGACGGCGGTGCCGCCGCAGGGGGCCCCGCTGCTGCACCCCGCTCCGTACGGGATCGAGCCGACCACCGGGATCCCGTACTCCGACCGGCACAAGGCCGTCGCGGGGCTGCTGCAGCTCCTGCTGCCCTGCGGCCTCGGGCGGCTCTACAGCGGCCAGGTCGGGATCGGGCTGGCCCAGCTGGTCACGTCGTTCTTCGCCGTCGGGGTGCTCTGGGCGTTCGTCGACGGCATCGTGATCCTCGCCGGCCGGCCCGTGGACCAGCACGGCCGGCCGCTGCGCTGACCGGACCCGCTCACCGCCCGCGCGCGGCGAAGCGGGCGGGGCGGTCCGGCCAGGGGGCGTCGAGCGGGCGCCCGCCCCCCGGGTGCGGCGCCACGACGTGCGCCGCGAGCACCGCGGCCGCCGTCGTCGCGTTGACGATCGTCCCGGCCAGCACCATGCGGACGGCGGCGGGCAGCGGCACCCAGCTCACGGTGAGGTCGGCCTCCTCGTCGTCGCCCCCCTCCGGGCGGCCCACCTCGCGGGCGCCGCGCGCCAGGTAGACGCGCACCGACTCGTCGGAGAACCCCGGCGAGGGGACGATGTCCAGCAGCACCGACCAGTGCTCCGCGGTCAGCCCGGCCTCCTCGACCAGCTCGCGCTGCGCGGCGGCCAGCGGGTCCTCCCCCGCCACGTCGAGCAGCCCGGCCGGGAGCTCCCAGAGCCGGCGGCGCACGGCGTGCCGGTACTGGTGGATCATCATGAGCCGGTCGTCGGCGTCGAGCGCGGCGACCGCGACGGCCCCGGGGTGCTCGACGATCTCCCGGGTCGCGACGCGACCGCCGGGCATGACGACGCGGTCGGACCGCAGCGCCATGACCCGGCCCGCGTACAGCTCCTCGGACGCCTCGACCGGGAAGTCGTGCCGGGCGTCGGTCACGTCAGGGCGCCGTTCGCGGCCGACACCGGCGCGGCCTCGACCGGGGCCTCGGCGTCGAAGGGCAGGAGGTCCTCCGCCCGGTAGCGCAGCGCCGCCTTCACGAACGCGGCGAACAGCGGGTGCGGGCGGGTGGGGCGGCTCTTCAGCTCGGGGTGGGCCTGCGTGCCGACGTAGAACGGGTGCGCGTCCGCGGGGAGCTCGACGAACTCGACCAGGCTCCCGTCCGGCGACGTGCCGCCGACGACCAGCCCGGCGCCGGTCAGCTGCTCGCGGTAGGCGTTGTTGACCTCGTAGCGGTGGCGGTGGCGCTCGGTGACCTCGCGGCCGCCGTAGGCCCCGGCGACGACCGTGCCCGCGCCGAGCACGGCCGGCCAGGACCCCAGGCGCATCGTGCCGCCCATGTCGCGCTCGCCGGCGACGACGTCGCGCTGGTCGGCCATCGTGGAGATCACGGGGTGCGGGGTGGTCTCGTCGAACTCGCTGGAGTCGGCGTCGGTGAGCCCGGCGAGGTTCCGGGCGGCCTCGATGACCATGCACTGCAGCCCCAGGCACAGCCCGAGCGCGGGGATGCGGCGGGTGCGGGCGTGGGTCAGCGCCCCGACCTTGCCCTCGATGCCGCGGACGCCGAAGCCGCCGGGGACGAGCACGCCGTCCACACCGTCCAGCGCGGCGGCCGCCCCGGCGGGGGTGCGGCACTCGTCGCTGGGCACCCAGACGATCTCGACCCGGGCCCGGTGGGCGAACCCGCCGGCCCGCAGCGCCTCGGTCACCGACAGGTAGGCGTCGGGCAGGTCGACGTACTTGCCGACCAGCGCGATCCGCGCGGTGTGGTCGGGGTGGTGGACGCGGTCGAGCAGGTCGCCCCACACCGTCCAGTCGACGTCGCGGAACGGCAGCTGCAGCCGGCGCACCACGTAGGCGTCGAGGCCCTCGCGGTGCAGCACGCGCGGGATGTCGTAGATCGACGGCGCGTCGGGCGCGGCGACGACGCCGTCGGTCTCCACGTCGCACATGAGGCTGATCTTGCGCTTCATGTCGTCGGGGATCTCGCGGTCGGCGCGCAGCACCAGCGCGTCGGGCTGGATGCCGATGTTGCGCAGCGCGGCGACGGAGTGCTGCGTCGGCTTGGTCTTGAGCTCCCCCGACGGCGCCAGGTAGGGCACCAGCGAGACGTGCAGGAAGAAGCAGTTGTCGCGGCCCACCTCGTGGCGCAGCTGGCGCACGGCCTCGAGGAACGGCAGCGACTCGATGTCGCCGACGGTGCCGCCGACCTCGGTGATGACGACGTCGGGCGCCACCCCGTCCTCGTCCGGCTCCGCCATTGCGAGGACGCGGTCCTTGATCTCGTTGGTGATGTGCGGGATCACCTGCACGGTGTCGCCCAGGTACTCCCCGCGCCGCTCCTTGGCGATCACCGCCGAGTAGACCTGGCCGGTGGTGACGTTGGCGCGCCCGCGCAGGTTCCGGTCGAGGAACCGCTCGTAGTGGCCGACGTCCAGGTCGGTCTCGGCGCCGTCCTCGGTGACGAACACCTCCCCGTGCTGGAAGGGGTTCATCGTGCCCGGGTCCACGTTGAGGTACGGGTCGAGCTTCTGCATCACGACCCGCAGGCCGCGGGAGGTGAGCAGCTGGCCGAGGCTGGAGGCCGTCAGGCCCTTGCCCAGCGAGGACGCGACCCCGCCGGTGACGAACAGATGACGAGTCGCGCGAGGCTGCACGGACGGCCAGCCTACCCGCGGCGGCTCAGGCCGCCGGTGCGGCCCCGTCGGCGGCCGTCCCGGCCGAGCCGTACCGGCCCGCGCGCCCGTCGAGCTGCTCGCGCAGCGCGAGCACGACCGACACCCGTCCCGCGCCCCGCTGCACGTCGTCGACGGTGGAGAGCCCGGCCGCGACCGCCGGGTCGGCGCGCGCCACGCCGACCGCGCCGGTGGCGCCGGCGGACCCGCTGCGCCCGGCCAGCACCGCCCCCGGCCCGGAGCCGTCGAGCTGGGCGGCGGTGCGCGCCAGCACCGCGGCGGCGTCGGCCGCGTCCGGCCCGTCGAGCGCCCCGCCGGTGAGGACGAGCACCAGCCCGGCCCGCCCGGGCGCCTCGCCGGGCTCGACGAACCCGGCGGCGGCCAGCCCGGCCAGCACCGCGCCCGGCTCCGCCTCCTCCACGGGCGCGCCCTCCAGCAGGGCGGGGGCGAGCAGGCCGCCCAGCAGGCTCCCGGTGTCGGCGGCCGCGGGCAGCTGCGCCCCGGCGGGCAGCAGCGTGGCGGTGAGCCGGCGCAGCTGGTCGCCGCGGCCCGGGTCGCCGACGGCCGGGGTGAGCGCCACGGCCCCGGTGACGGTGCCCCCGGCCGCCTCCACCAGGGCGGTGACGGCGTCCCGGTCGGCCGGCTCGGCGCCCGCGGTGACGAGCACGACCGACCGGCCGTCGAGCTGCCCCCGCACGGCGGCCGGCCCGACGCGCAGCGCGAACTCGTCCGCGGCCCGGACGCCGGCGGCGAGGTCGTCCCGCTCGGCGGACAGCGCGCGCAGCTGCCCGTCGAGGTCGTCGCGCTCGGCGGAGACGGCCGACAGCAGCCGGTCGGACACCCCACTCGCGCCGAGCACGACCCCCAGCGCGAGCGCGAGGAACACCGCCGCGATCGAGACCGCGTGGTAGCGCAGCGAGATCACGCGAACCACCCCAGGACGAGGTCGAGCAGCCCGCCCCCGCTCCGCGCCACCCAGTCGAGGACGGCGTCGCCCGCGTCGGACACCAGCAGCGCCGCGCCGACCGCGACGGCCGCGGCCACGACCAGGAGGGCCACGGCCCCGGCGGAGATGCGGCTGCGGTAGAGCGCCGCGAGCACCCGCCCGTCGACGAGCGCCGCCCCGACCTGCAGGCGGGTGAGGAAGGTCGAGGCGTTGCTGCCGGCGCGGCCCCGGTCGAGGAACTCGGCCATCGTGCCGCCGTAGCCGACCGTGACGATCACCGCCGCGCCGTGGTGCGCGGCCAGCAGCAGGGCCAGGTCCTCCGGGTTCGCCGAGCTCGGGAACGTGACCGCCGACGTGCCGAGGTCCTGCACGCGGTGCAGGCCGGGCGCGTACCCGTCGGCCAGCGCCGGCACGACGACGTCCGCGCCGCAGGTCAGAGTGCGGTCGGTGATCCCCGAGGGGTCGCCGACGATGAGCGCGGGGGTGTGCCCGGCCGCGCGCAGCGCGTCGGCCCCGGCGCCCACGCCGACCAGCACCGGCCGGTACTCGCGGATGTAGCGCCGCAGGCGCGCGAGGTCGGCGGCGTGGTCGTAGCCCGCCGCGACGACGAGCACCTGGCGGCCGGCCAGCTCCACGTCGACGTCGGGCACGCCCGAGCCGTCGAGCAGCATCGCCCGCTCCCGCTGGACGAACTCGATCGTGTTGGCCGCGAACGCCTCCAGCTGGTGGGACAGCCCGGCCTTGGCCTCGGCGAGCGCGTCGGCGACGCCCTCCGGGGTCTGCCGCACCCCCCGCGCCAGCTCCCTCTCCTCCGCGTACACGAACCCGTCGACCAGGCGGATCCGCGCGCCGTCCTCGATCTCGCGCAGCGCGTCGGACCCGACCCCGTCGACGAGGGCGACCCCGGCCGCGAGCAGCGCCTCGGGGCCCAGCGTGGGGAACCGCCCCGAGATCGACGGCGAGGCGTTGACGACGGCGACGACGCCCGCGGCCACCAGGGCGTCGGCGGTGGTCCGGTCCAGGTCGACCTGGTCGAGCACGGCGATGTCGCCCGGCCGGACCCGGCGCAGCAGCGCCTCGGTGCGGCGGTCGACCCGCGCGGTGCCGGCCAGTCCGGGCAGCTCGGGGCGCGAGCGGTGCAGCAGAGCCGACAGCTTCATGCCCGGCACTGTCACACCGCCCGCGAGCGCGCCCCGGGAGGCACGCCGGGGTGTCACCCGGTCCGGGAGTCCCCCCGGCGGCGGGTCCGGCGCGGCGCACTGTCGGGCGCAGCGTCGGCGGCGTCGGCCGGGCCGGCGGCGGCCCGGTCGGCCTCGCGGTGGGCCCGGGCGGCGCCGAGCAGCTCCTCGGCGTGGGCCCGGCCGGTGTCGGTGTCGTCCAGCCCCGCGAGCATCCGCGCGAGCTCGACGATCCGGTCGGCGTCGGCGACGGTGCGGACCGAGCTGCGCGGCGCACCCGCCCCGGCCGGGTCGACGACCTTGTCGACGACGAGGTGCCGGTCGGCGTAGGCCGCCACCTGCGGCAGGTGCGTCACGACGATCACCTGGTGGCTGGCGGCCAGCCGGGCCAGCCGCCGCCCGATCTCCACCGCCGCCCGCCCGCCCACGCCGGCGTCGACCTCGTCGAACACCATCGTCGGCACCGGGTCGGCCCCGGCCAGCGCCACCTCCAGCGCGAGCATCACGCGCGAGAGCTCACCGCCCGAGGCGCCCTTGTGCAGGGGCTGCGGCGCGGCCGCCCCGTGCGCGACGAGCCGCAGCTCCACCTCGTCGACGCCGCTGCCCCCGGCGACCAGGTCGGTGCCGCCCACCCGCAGGACGTCGGTCGCGTCGGGCCCCGCGACCCGCGGCGCCACCTCGACCAGCAGCCGGGCGTCGCGCATCGCGAGCCCGCCCAGCTCGGCGGTGGTGCGCTCGGCCAGCCGCGCCGCCGCCTCCACCCGGGCCGCGGTGACCGCCGCCGCGTGCCCGGCCAGCTCGACCGCCAGCTCGTCGCGCCGCGCGGCCAGGGCGGCGAGGGCCTCGTCGGACACGTCGAGCCCGGCCAGCCGCTCCCGGGCGTCGTCGGCCCAGGCCAGCACCCCGTCGACGTCGGCGGCGTACTTGCGCGTGAGCGCCTTCAGCTCCGCCTGCCGCGACAGCACCGCGGCGAGGGCCTCCGGGTCGGCGTCCAGGTCGCTCAGGTAGGCCCCCAGCTCGGCGCCCACGTCACCGAGCAGGGCGAGCGCCTCGCCCAGCCGGGCGTCCAGGGCGGTGAGCTGGGCGTCGCCCGCCCCGGCCAGGCGGTTGCGCGCCTCGCCGATCAGCGCGAGCGCGGCCGGCGCGTCGGGGTCGCCGCCGTCACCCGCGCCCACCAGCGCGGCCTGGGCGAGCACCGCCGTCTCCCGCAGCTCGTCGACCGCGGCGAGGCGCTTGGCCCGCTCCACCAGCTCGGCGTCCTCCCCCGGCTGCGGGTCGACCGCGGCGATCTCGGTGAGCCCGTGGCGCAGCAGGTCGGCCTCCTGGGCCATCCGCCGCGCCCCGTCGCGCCGCTGCGCCAGCTCGCCCGCCACGCGCAGCCACTCCGCGCGGACCGCCCGGTAGCGCTGCAGCGGCCCGCCGACGGCGGCGCCGGCGAACCGGTCCAGCAGCGCCCGCTGCTCGGCCGGGCGCAGCAGCCGCAGCTGGTCGTTCTGCCCGTGCACCGCCAGCGTGGCGTCGGCGAGCCGGCCCAGCACCCCCACCGGCACCGCCCGCCCGCCCAGGTGCGCCCGCGAGCGCCCGTCGGCCGACACGGTGCGCACCGCGATCAGCGTGCCGTCCTCGTCGGCGTCGGCGCCCACCTCGTCGGCGACGGCCAGCGCCGCCGGCCCGGCCGCGAAGCGGCCCTCGACGACCGCGCGGCGCGCCCCCTCGGCGACCCGGGAGGCGTCGGCGCGCCCGCCGCCGAGCAGCGACAGCCCGGTGACCACCATCGTCTTGCCCGCACCCGTCTCGCCGGTGAGCACGGTGAGCCCGGGATCCAGCTCCAGCACGGCGTCGTCGATCACGCCGAGCCCCTGGATCCGCATCTCCGCCAGCATGGGTCCAGAGCCTACGGCGGGCGCCGGGCGCCCGTGCGGCGCTCCGGCGTCGGGGGGCCGGTCAGGGCCGGGGCGCGCCCCGCCACCCGCGGACGGGCAGGTCGAACTTGCGCACCAGCCGGTCGGCGAACGGCCGCCCGTCCAGGCGGACCATCCGCACCGGCGTGCCGCCCCGCGACAGCTCCACCCGCGCCCCCGGCGGCAGCGGCACGGTGCGCCGCCCGTCGCAGTCGAGCACCGCGGGGGGGCCGTCGGGGTCGATCTCGATCGCCACCGACGAGTCCGGGGAGACCACCATCGGCCGCGCGAACAGGGCGTGGGCGTTGCTCGGCACCAGCAGCAGCGCCTCCACCTGCGGCCACACCAGCGGCCCGCCGGCCGAGAACGCGTACGCCGTCGAGCCGGTCGGCGTCGCGCACAGCACCCCGTCGCAGCCGAACGCCGACACCGGCCGCCCGTCGACCTCCAGCACCACCTCGAGGATCCGCTCGCGGCTGCCCTTCTCCACGACGGCCTCGTTCAGCGCCCACGTGCGGGCCAGGACGGTGCCGTTGGAGCGGACGAGCGCGTCGAGCGTCATCCGCTCCTCCACCGCGTACTCCCCGTCGCACACGGAGTCGAGCGCCTCGCCCAGGGAGCTCTGCTCGGTCTCGGCGAGGAACCCGACCCGGCCGAGGTTGACCCCGAGCAGCGGGACGCCGACGGGGCGCGCCATCTCCGCGGCGCGCAGCAGGGTGCCGTCCCCGCCGAGGACCAGCACGATCTCGGCGCCGTCCGCGCAGCCGGGGCGCCCGTCCACGACGCGGGGCACGAGCGCGGGCGGCAGGCCGGCGTCGTCGACCTCGGCCCACTCCTCGCCGATGACGCGCAGCCGGACGCCCGCCGCGGCCAGCCGGGCCGCGACGGCCGCGGCCGTGCGCCGGTTGGTCTCGCGCCCGGAGTGCAGGACCAGCATGACCTCCCGGCTCACGCGGGACCCCGCTCGACGGCCGCGTCCAGCGCGCCGTCGCCGGCGTCGTCGCCGGTGCGCGACAGGTGCAGGAAGTACTCGACGTTGCCCGACGGGCCGGGCAGCGGGCTCGCCACCGCCCCGCGCAGCACCAGCCCGAGCCCCCGGGCCGCCGCGGCGACGTCGGCCAGGGCGGCGCGGCGCAGGCCCGCGTCCCGCACCACGCCACCGGCGCCGAGCCGGTCGCGGCCCACCTCGAACTGCGGTTTCACCATCGGCAGCAGATCCCCCTCGTCCCCGGCCCCGGCGGTGCACGCGACGAGCGCGGGCAGCACGGTGCGCAGGGAGATGAACGACAGGTCGGCGACGGCGAGCGCGGCTGGCCCGCCGATCGCCTCGGGCGTGAGCGAGCGGACGTTGGTGCGGTCGTGCACGCGGACGCGCTCGTCGGTGCGCAGCCGCCACACGAGCTGGCCGTAGCCGACGTCGACGGCCACCACCTCCGCGGCGCCGCGGTCCAGGAGCACGTCGGTGAAGCCGCCGGTGGAGGCGCCGGCGTCGAGGCAGCGCCGGCCGGCGACCGGCACGGCCAGGGCGTCGAGGGCGCCGATCAGCTTGTGGGCGCCGCGGGAGGCCCACTCCCGCGCGCCGGTGTCCCGGACGACGACGGGGGTGTCGCGGTCGACGACGGTCGCGGCCTTGCCGGCGACCGTGCCGTGCACGGCGACGCGGCCCTCCGCGATGAGCTCGGCCGCCTGCTGGCGGGAGCGCGCCAGCCCGCGGCGCACCAGCTCGGCATCGAGCCGGGCCCGCGTGACCACCGCGGTCACGCCCCGCGGGGGTCGGCGCCGTCGTCGCGGCCCCCGCCGGCCAGCGCGTCCCCGAGCGCGGCGTGCACCCGCTCGAACGCCGCGACGTGCTCGGCGGGCGGGCGCCCGTCCAGCCCGTCCAGACCGGCCATCGCCGTGTCGACGGCGACGCGCAGCGCGGCGGGGGTCGCCGGCCGCGGCGGTCGCGGGTCGCTGGGGCGGGGGACGGTCATCGGGCGGCTCCGGCGGGGTCGGACGACGGGGGGGCACCCGCCACGGTAGCCGAGGGCAGGCCCAGCGCCGTGAGGGCCGCGACGGCCTGCGGGCCGTCGGCGACGACCTGCACCGGACCCCCGCCGCGCCCCCAGTGGACGTGGCACAGGACCCGCAGCGCGTCGAGCGGGTCGCCCGCGCCGGACAGCCGCAGCGGCTCCCCCGCCTCGACCGCCCAGCCCGCCCGCGGCCCCGGCGCGAGCGCCCCGGCCGGCGCGGTCAGCGCGGTCAGGTCGGCGCCGACGAGGTCGGGACGCCGCTGCGGCGGCGCGGCCAGCAGCTCGGCCGCGTCCGACACCCCGGTCAGCACCAGCAGCGTGGTCATCCCCGCCGCGCGACCGCCCTCGACGTCGGTGTCGAGCCGGTCGCCGATCATCAGCGGGGCCCGCGCGCCGGTGCGGCGCGCCGCCTCCTCCAGCAGGGCGGGCGCGGGCTTGCCCGCCACCTGCGGCTCCCGCCCCGACGCCGTGCGCAGCGCGGCCACCATCGACCCGTTGCCCGGCAGCGGCCCGCGCTCGGTGGGCAGGGTCGGGTCGACGTTGCACGCCACCCACACCGCCCCGGCCCGCAGCGCGACCGTGGCCTCGGCGAGCACGCGCCACCCGGTGTCGGGGTTGTGCCCCTGCACCACGGCGGCCGCCCGCGCCGCGTCGGCGGTCACCGACAGGCCGGCGCCGACGACCTCCTCGGCCAGCGCGTCGGTCCCGACGACCAGCACCGGGGCCCCGGCCGGCAGCTGCGCGGCCAGCAGCGCGGCGGCGGCCTGCGAGCTCGCCACGACGTCCCGCTCCGCCGCCGGGAACCCCAGCTCCACCAGGTGGACCGCGACGTCGACGGGCCGGCGCGAGGCGTTGTTGGTGACGTAGACGGTCCGCACGCCCCGCTCCGCCGCCGCCCGCACCGCCTCCACCGCGCCCGGGATGACCGCCGGGCCGCGGTAGAGGGTGCCGTCCAGGTCGGCCATCAGGACGTCGTGCACGTCGAGGAGGTCGGTCACCGGGCGGCGCCGTCGTCGTCCCGGTCCGCCGCCGGCGGCTTCTCCGGGCCCGGCTCCCCGGGCCCCGGCTCCTCGGTCAGCGGGGCGCGGTCGGCGGCGGGCGCCGCCGTACCGTCCCCGACCGCACCCAGTGCGGGGCCGTCCGGGACGCCACCGGCGGAGGCGTCCTCGGGAACGGCGCCGGTGGCGTCGTGAGCCGGGGCACCGCCGTCGGCCGAGCCCGTCACGGGGACGGGTACGACACCGGTCTCCGGCCCGTCGACGTCCTCGGTGTCGACGTCCTCGGTGTCGACGTCCTCGGTGTCGACGTCCTCGGTGTCGACGTCCTCGGTGTCGACGTCCTCGGTGTCGACGTCCTCGGTGTCGACGTCCTCGGTGTCGACG